>Ga0272440_1004327_pt1 | contig 10181 bp, 4 predicted proteins | sample SSMMMBAug17_FD_192440 | JGI IMG/M metagenome (GOLD analysis project Ga0272440, IMG submission 192440) | Marine sediment archaeal communities from Little Sippewissett salt marsh, Falmouth, MA, United States - SSM-MMB-Aug17 | ecosystem: Environmental > Aquatic > Marine > Wetlands > Sediment ... | reverse complement strand
GTTTAATTTTACATTTTATTGATAAAAACTGTATTTGATCTAAAAAAAATAAGCCGAAAATTAACAATGAAGGAGAATAAAATGAAAACATCTAACAGTGCCGATCAGGTTTGGGAATTACTTTCTGAGGTTGTTAAACAATTCAAGGAAACTGATCTTAAATTCAAGGAAACTGATCTTAAATTCAAGGAAACTGATCTTAAATTTAAGGAAACCGATCGTTTGTTTAAAGAATATAGGGAACAAAAAAGAATTGATGATAAAAAGACAGATAAAAGGTTAAGACAACTTGGTTCTCAAATTGGTGGTCTATCCAGAAAATTTGGCGCATACACAGAACATCTGGCATTCCCTTCCATCAAAAGAATGCTTAGAGACAAATTTGATGTAGATGTTATTTATCAAAATGTTGAAGCTAAAAAAGGTGGAGATCAAATGGAACTTGATGTTATCGGGTATGTGAACAAAAGAATTAATAAAGTGTATGTCATAGAAATCAAAAGCAAACTTAATGTAAGCGAACTAAAAAGTACACTTAAAAATTTAAAACGGTTTCCTAAATTTTTCCCGGAACATAAAGATAAAGAACTTTATGGCATCATCACAGCACTGGATTATACCCCACAAATCAGACAAAAAACATTGGATGCTGGCCTTTATTTTTCTGTTGTTCAAGACGAATTATTTGAGATGGATATTCCGGATAATTTTGTTCCAAAACGATTTGATACAGAGCAATAAAGTTGCACTATATTATTATTTGTAAATTTAGTTAGTAAAAAAGAATACAAGAATATAGAAAGAGGTAGATGGAATGTCAAAATCATTTAAAACAACTATTAATTTTGGCCTATACATGGCTTTCCTATTGGATGAGCCATGAAACTGGAACCATTGACTGGGATACAGGATATAGAATGGGATCGTACCATAGCTGGTTGGCAGGGGAAATTGATCTTTCATCACTCGGCATGGTTGAAATTCATGAAAGCCAATCGACCAGACCTCAGGCTTATGCGGTTTCGTTTGATAAATGACAATAAGATCAAGGGGTACTTCGTTGGTTTTCTAAACAAAAAAGGTCCTTTTTTGATTATAGGCAGTCCATTGTATGGATGTTTCACTGATTTTATGGGGCCAATTTCAGACAATTCTCTTGAAGTGGAGACATTTCTAAAAGCTTTGGAATCCTGGTGTCGGAAAGAACGCGTTCATTTCTTACAGCTTGGTCATCCGATCCTGTCTGAAAAAGAAATGTGTCGAAAAGGCTATGTCGTTAATCGAATGAGTGTTTACAATGTTCCTTTATCAAGCTCTGAGAATACGATGTGGCAACATATCACAGGAAAATGCCGCAACCGCATTCGTAAAGGATATAAGAATGGATTGCGTGTCGAACTATGCAATGATATGTCGATTGTCGAAGATTATTATGCACAACATACAGATGTGTTCGCTCACCAGGGGCTTCCTCCCAAATATCCGATTAAAACCGTGAACTCTCTGGTGCATAACCTTATGCCCGCTGGTATGCTTTTGGCCATACGTATTCGCTATAAAGGTCAATCTATCGCTACAGGTCTATTTCCCCACGACAACCGATATCTCTATTCATTTGGCATTGCCGCCTGGACCAAGTATCGCCATCTGTGCCCAAATGAATTACTCTATTGGAGTGCAATGCAATGGGGCGGAAATCAGGGATTGCAAAGCTTTTATATCGGCGGAAAATATCGTCAACCAACGACTGGTGGCGTATTTAAAAAAAATTTCAATGGTGAAGTGGTTCCTGTCCTTCGCTACGTAAAGGCGATGTCACCTTTACTTAGAATGGCCTATCGGTCTTACTGCATACTCCGCGATATGAGAACTCGCTCCAAAGAACCGGTTCCAATTCCACCAACAGGCTAAAAACACTATGGAAATATCAAGACTGAAAAAACGAACCCGCTTCCATCATTACTGGATAAAAGGTCGCGGAATATTATTGAGCAACCTCGCATTTCTGCTGCCTACATCTCTGCCTTTTTTGAGGTGGAGCCCCTTTGCGGTAAACTTGCGTCTGACCCATCGGTGTTCAGGGCGATGCAGAACATGTAGCCATTGGCATCAAAAAGATAGTCACTTTCGAGAATTGTCCACACAAGCCTGGAAAGATATACTGAATCAATTACGAGATCTTGAGATACTAACACTCAGTTTCACTGGGGGCGATATCTTATTGAGAAAGGACACCCCTGAACTTATGCGATATGCCAAAGCCTTGGATTTCCAGGTGAGGGCAACGCTCAACGGATACAGTATGACTGAAGATATAGCTCATGACCTCATGGCAGCTCGGCCGAACGATATCAGTCTGTCATTGGATCATTTCAACGAGGATTTTTCTGGCATTAGGGGAGTTACGAATGCCAAATACAAAGTGTTGCAAGCCCTCGATTTACTGCGTAAACATAATCGGGGGCATACACGTCTGGGATTGTCTGTCACTCTAATGAATAATTCTCTAAAAGGGTGCGAAGATGTGGTTCGCTTTGCTCTTGATAAAGAGCTGTTTGTCAGTTTTAATTTGATCCATTTCACCCATTATTTTAGCAATACGCCCTTTTCACGCGAACAGTATGACTTATCTCACAGTGAGTTATCTGATATTAAGCAATTTGTTAATTGGCTGATAGGGTTGCACCCCTCCCATTCCAAACTTTTGCCCCCTGTGAGATACTTACGCTGGATACCTCGGTATTTTAACGACTATCGGCAAACAGATACACCCTGTCTCAAAACGATGTTAAAACCCTGCATTGATCCAGATGGCAGCATTCGGCCATGCTGCTCAATGGACCCGGTTGGTAACATGACACAAAAACCATTAAAGACTATCCTGTCTTCATCAGCTTACCTACAAACTGCAACCCTTGGCTTGACAAAGGAATGTCCAGGCTGCAGTTGCCATTACAGTCTGAACCTTGGTGCAAATCTGATATACCGCTTTCAGTCGCGCAATCGTGGACATAAGATCTCTGATACTCAGGAAAAAAAATTGTCGATCTCTTTTGCCCCTTTTTTCTCAGGAATGCGTTATGTAAAGAATGTTGGTAAATTGATTTATCAGGACCTGCTGAATTTTTCCCATGGTTTTAATGCAGTACAGTCAAATCAGATCGGTTCCGATAGTCATCCCACAATCGTGTTTCAAGCTTACAGCGTTCACCTTGCTCAGTTTTTTTCTCCGATCATCCATACACTCAGGTCCCATGATGTGAATTTAGGGTTTCAAATACTCTACCATCCTCAGTTTTCTCACGCTGAAATCGATTCTCTTCGGCGTTACGCCACAGATCACCTGAGCTTTAAGCCAGACAGTATTACAGTCTATCCAAACATTCCCACTCACTCTATAGATCTTCTAGTGTGTGCAGATGTCTTCGCTCGTTTTCCCCAGCAGACTCATCAAAAATGTATTATTTTTCACGGACCGGTTCTTCAACGTCGAAATTTTAAGTATTTCCCGTTCCGAAAAACTTTGTACCAGTTCGATAAACTGATTGTCTCTGGCCCTTATGACCTTCGACTGATCAATAAGTATCGTCCAAAGCATAGAATAAATTTTGAAGCTGTTCTTGGCGGTTTCCCATTTTTAGATGCGCTTACGACATCTCCTGCATTATCAAAAATGGCATATTATCAGAAATTTGGACTTGATATGAACTTGTCTACAATTCTCATAGGCCCCAATTGGAGGGGGCTTAGGCTATTTCAAAACCAGGGACTATCCTATATAAAGGAACTTATCTATACCTTCAGAAATATTGATGCCAATATATTGATTAAACTTCACGCGTGTTCTTATACTCCCCTAATGGCTGGAGGTGTTGACTGGCAGGAAAGATTGAAATATCTCGCATCACAGAGTAATGTTCATGTGGATTCAGATCCTGATGACAAATCTGCCCTGATGCACTCCGATATCCTTATTACGGATATATCCAGCAGAGCTTTCATTTTCATGCTGTTGGGGAAACCGGTCATCCAGTACTTTCCATTTTCAAAGACATGGGATCATTGGGAACATTCTCGGCTAAGATATATCAAGCAAGGATCACTTGTCGCCAAAACCACGGCTGATATTCCTAAACTCTTCCTAAAGACTCAGAAACAGAACTTTCACAGACCTGAAGCCCATAAAATCGCTTCAGACTGTATCGCGTATTTTGGAAACGCAACAGATATTGTTGTAAATCTATTTCTTAAGTGGGTATATAACACATCTGGATGATACCCTGAAGTTCACCTTTAACTCTATTCATGTATTTTTTTAACTGACTGAAAAAAATAAAGGTTGAAATTGTAATTTTTTTCTTTTTTTCATATAAATAAATAAATTTTATAAGTTATTTTTTTTCAATAAGGAATGCTCAAAAAATAAGTTCCCCATTTAAAAATGCTTAACTCAAGAACTAAGCATCAAGCATATGCGTACAAAACTGTTCACTCTATTTTTTGAACCATGATTACACTGAAGAAGATGAAAAAGATGAATAAAAACACTTTAAATTCATCTTTTTCATCTTCTTCAGTGTAATCATGGTTCAAAAACGTAAATGAGCAATTATTAAATGAGGAATTTTTTTTATTTGGGCGTTCAGGTTTCAGATGTGCCAATAATGAAACAAGAAGGGGAATTGATTCCTTTAACAAGCACATGGACTGCATTTCGAGCAAAAACTTCTGGTGGAAGATTTTAAAAGAAAAGTCAAATGATTATACAATTACAGATGAAGATGATATTATTTTAGTTACAGGAAATACAACGTTGACACTCCCTTCAGCATCATCTTTCAATAGTCGAATATTTACTATATCTTACTTGGCCATTTAGATATATTTTATGCATTATCTTTTGCTCAAACAAGGAGATATTGATAAGGCGATTTAACACTTTAAAGCTGCATTGAAGATTGATCCGAATTATTCAGTTGCGCTCAAAAACTTAAAAATTGCAAAAAAATCTATTGCACGAAAGATACAATAATATGAAAAACGAAAAAACGAATTGATCTGACAAGAAAATACGCGGACATAAAATTGAACATCATTTCATTTCAGGAAAACAAAAAGAAACCCCAATAGAAACAAGCAATTCATTGCGTGAAGCCCCAGTTGCCATTAAATGCCGGACATCGCCCAATACAGAAATCTCTTGAACAAAAAACTGAAAGCCCAGACCATAATTAAATAGTATGCCCTGATCAAAATAATCATCGTAAAGTTCTTCACTTTGGGTATCTTTTAGATTAAATTTACCAATACCGCCAGTAATATATGGTTGGATAAGGTTGTCTGGTAATAATGAATAGTACAAATCGGCATGACAGAGCCAATCTCTTTTTTTGTTTGTTGATCAGTATTGTAGAAAAAGGTGACATTGTCTTCATTCCATGTTTGCACCAGAAAATCATCAGACTGAACCAGCCCCATGACAATAAACTCGCCATTTTCATTTGTGCGTGTACTCCCCTGAGAACCCGTTTGTTGAGACCAGGCCAATACAAAAAGATCTTTTTTGGGGTTTCCATCCTTATCCACAATGGTTCCGGAAATACTGGCACCACCTGTCATTGTAAAGTGAATGGGGACTGGCGCCATTGTATCGATTAGAGTGGCGCTGATTTCTTTGCTAGCATTCTCAAAAAAATGATTGACAAAATGTTCAGATTGGACAGAAACCAGATAGTCATTTGAATTCACCAGCAAGGTAACAGTAAAACTCTGGGTTCCAGGACTGATAAAATCAAGGGTTGCAATGCCTTCACTGGCATAATACTCGGCTGTTGCATGCACCAGAACACTGGTTTCAATAACATTCACCGGGAAAGCGGGTATATTGATTGTTCCTTCAATGACATAGGGTGGAACAAGTGAAAAAACAAGATTATCAGCATTTGTCAGTGCCAGATTTAGTTTATCTGCTTTTTTTAAGCCAAATTTATCATTATAAAGATGAAGGGGATGTTCAGTGGATTTTACTTCAATGATATAGTCATCTGATGCCAGCAGGCCATTTATTTTAAAAGATACAGGCTCATTATCATGAGTGGCTTCCACATTTAAGGTTTTATCCGATCCATTGGCAGACCATGCCCTGATTCTAGCGGTTTCGTTTTTGTTCATATTATAAATGTATCCTGAAACATAACGATATGCTTTTATAAGAGGAAAATCTTCAGTAATATCATTATTTTCAATGATAACAGTTTGAATAATGGGTTCATAGGTAGGTCCGCTTATGGTGACTGTATATAAACCTGGTAATAAGCCAGTCAGCGTGTAAGTGCCATCTTCTTGAATAGTGGTTTCTCGGTAAGTGACATCATTTGAAATATTTACTTGAATGCCAGGTACAACGTTTTCGTTAAAGGTTACTTTTCCACTAAAAACATAACCCGAATTCAACATAATATTGAAAACCTGGTTTTCAGGCTCAACAATATCGATATCCTGGCTAAAGTTAAGCCTGTTGGGATGATCTAACTGAATGCTGTAAGTCTCATTTAGTAAACCAGTTATGGTATAATGTCCATTTTCATCTGATAGACTTTCTCGAAACAGGGCATTATTATAAAATACTTGTACATTAGCGCTCGCAATAGTGTTTTCAGTATCATCAGTAACCGTGCCAATCAATGTTGTCCCAGGATCAATGGTCATTTGAATGTCTGTTTGACTGCCATAGGAGATATCTATTTGTTGGCTATGTGTGAGTACTGGATAATTTTCTGGGTAAACAGTTAACACATAATCATCTCCAGAAATAAGTCCTGTTAGGGTGTATTCACCTTGCCCATCATCAGATAATACCACCTGAGTTTCTGCAAAAACACCTGGGTTTGACAATGATCGCGTAATAATATCCATACGCGCATTGGGTGGCCCACTGATGATACCAGAAATAGTCGCATAGGGGATCAGGTTAAAATTAATTCCTTTAATTCCTGTATAAATTGCTTTTGCATCTCCTGGTTTTGCCGCCTGAGGATATGCCTGATATTGATAATTTATAGGGGGGACTTCAACAATGTAACCTGTATGTGTATAATCTGAATGTTCACTAATAAAATTCAAACCTGTAATGGTATAAACCCCATATTCATCTGTAAAAGTAGATTGACTGCTTGCATCATCAAGGGAACGTGCTGTAACAAGAATATTAGCAAGTGCTTCAGGCTCAGTGTTATCTGCTTGATGCACCATGCCTTGAATGGTGCCACCAGGGGTGAGTGTAATATCTACAGCATCGGAAATGGCATCAACCCCCAGGCTGATATAATCGGCATCCAGCGCAGAAAAAACTGTTCCTGATTTAGAATAGTAAAAATCTGTATTTAAGTCTGTATCCTGAACTACAACGATATATGCCCCTGGAAGCATTTGTGTAAAGGTATAAAAGCCACTTGCATCTGTGGTAGCAATGAGATAATCACGATCTGAGTCAGATATGGCTTGAACCATAACCCCAGGATTTTTATCATTCATTGCACTGAATTGAATTTTTCCTTTTATTTTTCCCTGATAAATCCGCTGAACTGATATATCAATACCTGTCAAATTACTGGATTTTATTGAAACATTATCAGAGAAATATTCTTTGGTGTAATTATTCCCAGGATCAACCCACATTTGGCCCTGATCTAATGATGGCAATTGTGTGAAACTGAATTGTCCTGATTCATTTGAGGTGGTTGTATAAATTTTTTCAGGAAAGGATAAATAAATAATGGCATCTTTAACAGGGGTTTGTTCAAATACTATTTGCCCAGACACTTCACGAATGGCATTTTCTTCAAATGTAGCAGTAATTGCATGAGATTGACCTGCATCACCTGTCACAGGTAATACATATTGAGATATAGGGCCCATTGATTGGCCATCAACACTCACATCTTTAATATGATATCCAGGATCTGGGGAAATATCAAAATGGGTATGTTCACCAGTTAATCGTTCGAGTGTACCTGATGGTGTTAATTTACCCCCTTCAGATGCATTTGCTGTAATGGTATGAACAGGCAAACGTTTAAAGTATGACATAATATCATAAGTGGCTTGAATGTTATCTAATATAAGTTCTGATGCATTTCCTTTAGATTCGCCATTTAAGGTGACATTGCTCAGTTGATATCCATTGCTGGCTTCAAGGGTAAGTATAATACGACTTTCAGGAAGGGTTGCAATGGTATAGGTTTTGGGTCCACTGGCTCCCTGAATGGGTAATTGTCGATAATCCAATACAGTGATAGATCCCCCCTCACCTGCTGTAATGGTCAGCGTGAGAGGATCATGGGCCTGAAAGGTGACATCAAGGGTATGTTCTGTTTTAACATCCCAAAAGGTAAATGTTTGAACAGGCGCGATTGACTGACCATCAATGGTCAAGGCTTCAATAAAATGTCCAGGCTCAGGGCTGATTGTAAAGGTTTGATTTTGACCTTGAGAAAGGGGGAGTGTTCCAGAAGGATCGATCGTTCCATTACCGCTTGAATGTGTTTCAATAATGATGGGCAAGAAAGATACATAAAATTGGTGTGCCTGTTGAATGTCTTGAATAACAATGGAAGAATTAATGTCCAGAGAAGATGAATCCAGGCGAATGTCTTTTATATAATTTGTTTGTTCTGCCTGAATATCAATAAAGACAGTATCATTTTTGAAAACTGTAAGGGGGTAGGGGCTTTTATCGGATGTAAGGGTTAAGGTTTTACTTTCTCCTGTTTGTACTTGAAGTGTGCCACCTGAGTCAAAGGTGATATTAAAATCAAAGCGTTCACGCTCTTTAAATATGGCCTCAATGGTGTAGTGTTTTTGAATATCAGAGAGTGTAACGCTATCCCTGGGACCAATAGAAATACCATCAATGAGAATTTCCTGAATCTCATAATCAGCATCTGGAAAAATGTTAAAGCTCTGGTTATCGCCTGCTTTTACCTGGAAGGTGCCATCTGGTTCGATACGCCCATTGGGGCCTGATTGTGATTGTATGCTTGGAAAGGTGAAGGTTACTGTGATTGAGTGCCCCTGTCGTTGAATTTGAGTCATGGTATATTGTGATATTGCGCCATGAGAAATACCATCAATGATAACATCTTCAATGATTGCCCCATCAGTTGGTTGCATTAAAAAGGATTGATTGCCTTGATAGGGCACTGCTATCTTTCCAGAAGGATTGATCTGGCCATTTTCTCCAGCAATTGCAGAAATATAATAAATGATGAAATCAGGATGTATTGTTAGATGAATGTTATCAACCAGAATATCGGCAACAGTAATTGGCGTCGATTGACTGGGATCAGTCACACCAGTTGATTCAGATTGATAATACACATCCGTTTGATATTGAGAGGACCAGACTTTGATACGATAATCCGATCCTGGCATAATACCTCTAAACTCATATAAGCCATTGATATCTGTTTGAGTTGTTTTAGATATACCAATACTTTCAGATAATAGTGTCACATTAACAGTTGCCATTCCAGCGCTGTTCTGGTCAAAAATCTGTCCAGAAATGCCATTTTCTGGGGGTTCATGTAAGATCATATTCATATTTTCCAGGCTGCCTGGCAATGTGGATAAGGCATCAGCCAGTTCCCAGCTTTCTTTATCATTATAAAATTGAGATAAGTAAGTATCAGTTGGATCGGCATAAATTGTCAGGTCATCGCGGGCAGGGAGTCGGGTAATAATATAGTGGCCATCTGCATCTGTTTTTGTTTGGGCATAAATAACCAGGCGATGATCATCTGATTGGGTTTTTCGAATCTCAATTGTGACATTGGCAACCCCTTCACCTTTTTCATTGATCACTTGTCCAGAAATGTTTCTAAGCATGTGCTCCCAAAGAACATATCCGCTTCCCAAAATGGTTTGATAATTGGGTGGAATATCTAAATGAGAATCACCAAGAGGCAATCCAGCAAATATGCCCATATTGAGGTCATCCAGTGAAATATTGCCCCCTGCATTGGATATAACTGGATCTAACAGTAAGTATTCATCTGCAGCATAAGCACCTGGCTGTATTATAAGAATTGACAGGCATATGAATAAGCTCCATATGGACATCTTCAGACGAAAAGTTGATTTTTGATGTATTCTGTATTTCTGTATCATGGTCAGCTCCTTTG
>Ga0272440_1004326_pt1 | contig 10182 bp, 8 predicted proteins | sample SSMMMBAug17_FD_192440 | JGI IMG/M metagenome (GOLD analysis project Ga0272440, IMG submission 192440) | Marine sediment archaeal communities from Little Sippewissett salt marsh, Falmouth, MA, United States - SSM-MMB-Aug17 | ecosystem: Environmental > Aquatic > Marine > Wetlands > Sediment ... | reverse complement strand
CAATAATCATTAAAATAATTGGCACAATGTACATTAAAAAGGATAATTGTAATAAAGATCCAGTTGGCATGCTCAGCATGACAAGGTCACCCTCCTGCGCGCCAATTGTGTTATCTACTTCAACTTCCATTTCTTCCATGTGACTGTTCATTGTTTGACAATCATCTTTGGCCTCACAATGACTACATGTTTTTGCGCGTTGGGTTTTTACCCAAACTGTGTTTTGTGTTTTTTTAAAAACAATACCTTCTTCAAAAGCCATTTATTGGGCTCCTTTTTGAATATCAAAGGGCTTTATCAGGCCTTGATCTTCGTGACAGTCACTTGGTTATTTTTTGCGTTAATCATGTTCAGGTTTATTCCCAAAAAGTTGGACTTTATTAATTCACAGTTGTATCCCCGCCCTGAGTTGAGGACGCAGGTTGCTCTGTTCATAACAAAAAATGGATATATGAAGTTAAACCTTGCCACCCTTGTTATGATCAAAAAAAACTGCGTCCAATCCCCCTCAGAGGGACAGGATGGGCAACTGTGAATTAAAAAAGTCCGACTTTTTGAGACTTACACCCGAATATTATAAAAAATACCAAACCGAACCGATGTTCAAGGCCTAAAATTGGTTTTGTTCGTTAACGTATGTATCAATCTGTATAAAATTGTAAAAAACAAATATAACAGAACATAACTATTAAATTAAAGAACCAATTGTTCAATATCTTGTCTAAGTTGTTCAGCGCTTTTTCTCGGTTGATTAGATTCAGTTATGGGACGTCCAATGACTATCATATCAGCGCCTTTTTTGATTGCATCTTGTGGTGTCATTATCCGCGATTGGTCATGTGATTCAGATGCCCATGTGGGACGAATGCCTGGTGTAATAATTTTAAAGTATGGGCCACATGCATTTCTAATGGTTTGAATTTCATGAGGAGATGCGACAACGCCATCTAAGCCAGCTTGTTGTGCTAATAACGCTAAATGGCTAACATGTTGTTCAAGTGGTCGTGTTACATTTAATTCTTTTGCCAATATATTGTCTGACAAACTTGTTAAAACTGTTACACCAATGACTAATGGTTTATCACAATGACATTTTTCAGCAGTTGCTTTGGCGGCTGATGCTGCAGCCATCATCATTTTTACTCCACCACTGGTATGAATTGTAAACAGAGATACACCCAATTGAACTAATGATTCAACTGATTTTTGAATGGTATTAGGAATATCATGTAGTTTTAAATCAAGGAATACCTTACATCCTAAAGCAATTACTTGATGAACAATTTGAGGGCCTTCTCTGGTAAATAATTGCAAACCAATTTTATAAAATCCAATATCATTTCTAACACTCTCAACGATTTGAAGTGCATGTTCTGATGAGTCACAATCCAATGCAATACAAATTTTTTCCTTTGCATTCATATGAATTCCAAAAAGAAAGTTTTATGATACCCCATATGAGAGTAACCAAAATGGACTGAATTCATTGGGATATGATCTATATTTATTGATATAAAACGTCTTAATAATCAAATTTCGAATAGGTCTATATGTTTTGTTTTTTTGTTTATCCTAATTAGAATAACGTGTCCCCTTCGGTAAGCATCTATATCGATGTCCTTTCGGTAAGCATGCTTACTGAAAGGACACGAATAATCAACAAACAAAACTTATAGATCTGATAGATCTATGTGAATAAATCAGTTCATATCCTCAGAATTCAGCGCATTTTGGATACTCTCTAACGATATGAAAAAAATTAATTGTTGGCCATGATCTAAAAGGCAGGTCATTGAATGACCTGCCAGATTTTGAAATTCAATTATGCTGCTTTTTTAAGAGGAATTGGCTCTGAGGGTATTTCACCGACCTTATCTTTTGCGTAGCAGATTAGGCCACATCGTAAACATCGATCGGCTTCACGTTTTGCAGTTTCGCGCGTGTACCCTTTTTCTAATTCAGGGTTTTGAGTCAATTCTTGCGGTGTGCGAATGGCCATAATTTGGCGTTGGCTTGAGGATACACGTTCGACATGATCCACATTTTGAATGTCTGATTCAGAACGTACAATATTTTCTGGTAAACTAATGGGCTGTCCATATAAAACCATGTGAATACTTGCAGCCGCTCTTCTTGCCCCGCCAATAGCTTTGATCGCAGCATTATAGTCTGTAATGACATCATTCTTTGAAAATAGGCCTACTTCATTATCATTTGAAGGTTTTTTATAAGGCAGGATTGCTTCCCAAAGCAACGATGGTTTATCTTGTGATTGTTCATCTTCAGAAGATCGTTTTGTAAAAATTAATTCAGGAAATCGTCCTGTGGACAGAATCAACGTATCTGCTTGAATTGTCAATTTTTCATTGGTTTTTAGATTTTCATATTCAATTTCTGTCAAATTTTTATTTTCACCAATCAATCGTGTAATTGCAGCATTTTGAATAACAGTAATGCCTTTTGAGGTTAAGGCATCGAGTTTTTTAATGTCTTGATTTATGTTTAAAAATAATGTGACACTTTGTGCGCCTTTATCCATGGATTGAATTGCTTGTTTGATGGCGGCATCACCTGAGCCTGAAATCACCACATGCCCAGTCAAGGTAACAGATTCAGAGGCATTTTGTTTTACTAAATCGACCAACAAATAAGTATTGGGGATAACTTGTTCAACTGTTTTATCAGCACCTCTTGCTAATCGGCTATCCCATCCGCCACTGCCAACAAATACTGCTTCATAGCCAGCGTCAAGACATTCAGGAATGCTAAAATCAACACCCGCTGTTTTTTCATACTCAACAGCAACTCCCATATCAATAATACCATTAATATCCCAATCCAACATGCTTAAAGGTAATCTATCTCTTGCGATTGCTTTTCTGAGTAATCCACCCAATTGGTTAGTGGCTTCTAATATGGTTGGTGAATGGCCTAATCGTGCAGTAAAAAATGCCACTGACAGACCTTGGATACCGCCACCGATAATCGCAATTTTTTTGTCAGTTTTGGGGGCAGTATAAGGTAGAATTCGAGTACCGCTTTGTTGCTCATAATCTGCTGCAAATCGTTTTAGGTTATTAATTGCAACAGAATCATCAATTGCATTTCGTCTGCATGCATCCTCGCAGGGATGGGGACAAATTCTTCCAATGGTTGATGGAAATGGATTTCGTTCTTTAATAATTTGAACAGAGCGATGATAATTACCCATTTTAATTTGATAAATATATTCTCGAATATTAATACCTGCTGGGCAGGCTCTTTGACAAGGGGTTGTGCAATCATCAGTTGTGTATTCTCTGATTATTCGGCGGGTCACTGAGGACAATTTAATGATATGTTTGGGGCATTCACGTTCACAAGTGCCGCAACCAGTACATTTTTCAGGATTCACAACCGGAAGTCCATCTGGTCCCATTGATAATGCATTAAATGGGCATGCACGAACACATGTGCCAAGGCCCAGACAACCAATGGTACAGACTTTCATTCCACCATTGAATAATGCCGCTGCACGACAATCATTGATACCATCATATGTAAATTTTGTATCTGCATCTTTTAAACTGTATATACAGTCTGGTTGAGCAATATCAGGTTCTTTGGCTTCAACCGAAACGCCTAGAATACCCGCAATAGTTTCTGCCAGTTCAGCACCGCCTGCGACGCATGATCCAGGGGATGCTTTCCCTTTTACTATAGCCTCTGCATTAGCACTACAGCCAGGCAAACCACACCCCCCACAATTTGCACCTGGAAGTGCAGCTTCAACGGCTTCTATCATTGGATCAACATAAACATAAAAAATCCTGGAAGCTAGTGCCAACCCTATTCCAATAATAAGGCCCAGACTTCCTAATATTAAAACAGCTTGAATCATAGTTTTACTCCTTCCCATTGGATATCAGATCATTCATTCAAGCCATGCTTTGATCGCTTATTGCCATGCTGTCATTTCAACTATTTCAAATGTTACCTGATTGTTCATTACAACATAAAGGCATTGTTACGACGCTTGACATTGAATCAATCAAAATGGTGATGAATGGCGCTGATCCAACTATTTGATCAATCGATAGCATCAAACTTGCAGTTGCTATAACACGTTAGACATTTGATACATTTTTCCTGGTCAATGACTGCCACTTCTTTCTTTTTCCAGATAATGGCGTTAGCGGGGCATGCTTTAAAACATGCACCGCATTTTTTACATTTATCAGGATCAACTTTAAATAATAGCAAGGCTGCACATCGTTTTGCAGGACAACGTTTGTCATAAATATGGGCTTCATATTCATGGAGAAAATACTTTAATGTCGATAAAACTGGATTTGGCGCTGTTTGCCCTAAACCACATAATGCAGATTCTTTAATAACTGCAGATAATTCATAAAGGGTATCAATATCAGAGGGTTCGCCATTTCCTTCACAAATTTTATTGAGAGTTTGAAGTAATCGTTTGGTACCTTCCCGGCAAGGTGTGCATTTCCCACAGGATTCATCTTGAATAAAATCCATAAAAAAACGTGCCATATCTACCATACAGGTTTGATCATCCATGACAATAACACCACCTGATCCCATGATAGCGCCTACTTTTGCGATTTCTTCAAAATCAACAGGTGTGTCTAAATAGGCTTCTGGCACGCACCCTCCTGATGGGCCACCTAATTGTACCGCTTTAAATTTTCTTTTGTTGGGAATTCCGCCACCAATATCAAAAATGATTTGTTTTAAAGATGTCCCCATTGGCACTTCTACAAGACCAATATTATTAACATCCCCAGATAAAGCAAATACTTTAGTTCCCTTACTATTTTGGGTTCCAACCGATGCATACCATTCCCAACCTTTTAAAATAATTTGAGGCACGCTTGCAAGTGTTTCAACATTATTTAATATACTTGGTTTTTTCCATAACCCTTGATGCGCCGGAAATGGGGGTCTTGGCCTTGGCATACCGCGTTTGCCTTCAACTGATGCCATTAATGCTGTTTCTTCACCACATACAAAAGCACCTGCGCCCTGGCAAATTTCAATTTCAAAATTAAACCCAGTGCCCATAATATCTTTACCTAATAAGCCATAGTCAGTTGCTTTTTGTATCGCAAGGGATAGTCTTTTTAAAGCAAGGGGATATTCTGTTCGACAATAAACAAACCCTTGGCTTGAACCAATTGCTTTGGCTGCAATGACCATACCTTCAATAACTGCATGGGGGTCTGCTTCCAAAATACTACGATCCATAAATGCGCCAGGATCACCTTCATCTGCGTTACACAAAACATATTTGGTGTCACCTTTACTTTGAGCGGCAAAACCCCATTTGACACCTGTTGGAAAGCCAGCACCTCCACGTCCACGAATGCCTGCCTTTTTAACACAATCTACAACGTCCTCAGATGACATTTCTGTCAGTGCTCTAAATGCACCAAAATATCCATCTTGGCCAATATATTCATCAATAGATTCCGGATCAATGATTCCTTTATTTCTTAATACTCTGGGCATTTGATGGGCAAAAAATGGAATATCATTGAGTTTTGGGATAATCTTTTTTGATGCGGGATCTTTATACATCAATCGTTCAAGTGGTTTTCCATTAATAAAATGGCTTTCAACCAATTCTTCAACATCATCAGCAGATACTTTTTCATAAAATATACCATCTGGCTGAATGACCATAATTGGACCAAGGGCACAGAAACCATTACAGCCTGTTTCTATAATCTTGATTTTATCACTCAGATTTTTTTTCAGGAGCGATTCTTGCAAATGGCTTTTTAGTTTTATACTACCAGTTGCATGACATCCAGTACCACCACACAAAAGAACATGTTTTTCTTGGGTTTCAACGGGTCCACCTTTTCGAAGAATGAACCTGGGGGTATTTTGCTCCTTAATTTTTTTCAAATCCTCAATCGTCAACTTCGTCATATCTATTCTCCATCTTGAAAAACCAGAAAAAATAAATGATATAATACTAATTATATATTGAGCAACAAATGATTTAATGTCAAACCATTCAACTCATAAAATATGCTCAACTCGAATCATTTTTTTTTCTGATGCGTCATATTGATAATATCTAATGGACGTAAACCATTTTGAAAATTTTATTATAATGGCCCAGCACAATGATTAATGGAGCAAACCATTGATTACCAGGAACCATCAAGCCCTCTAAGACCTTCCATATATAAACGACCACATGAAACAAACATAGAATGAGGGGAAGATAATAGAGGGATATTATATGATTTTGCCAGCGATATGGCTTCTTTGTCAGGTTGTTTTCCTCTAACATAAACAATCGCACTTACACCAACCATTTTGCTTGTTTGAATCATTTCAATCGTTAAAGTACCTGTTAGTAAGACACAACCTTTTGAAATAGCAGCAAGAATATCATCAGTTAAGTCAGTCGCACCAGCGGCTTCAATTTCAATATTTTCACAAATAAATTCAGTTAATTGAATAGCATCTAAACAATCTCTTATTTCAGACAGTTTCATTAATTATACCGATCTAAAATGTTAAGAATGTTATCAGGTTTAACATCGCCATGTGTATCTTCACCAATAACAACCACTGGTGCAAGACCACAAGCGCCAAGGCAACGAACAGATTCTAAAGAAAAACGTCGGTTTTCGGTTGTTTGGCCAAATCCAATTTTATGTTCATTTGAAATTCGGTCACAAACCTCCTTAATCCCTTTAACATAGCATGCAGTTCCCATACAAACTTTAATCGTATGACGCCCTTTTGGAACCATTGAAAAAAGGGAATAAAACGTTGCCACGCCAAAAACTTCACTTCGAGAAACAGTGAGGCCTTCGCTAATATAATCAAGAAGCTCTGTGGGTACATATCCGACAACATCCTGACATTGGCGAATTACTGCGATTAACGAGCCGGCTTTATGTTGATGCGCATCAATAATGGTATCGATTTTTTCCCACATGGTTTGCGAAATATCAGGATGATGGGGTTTAATTGATCCTTTCATAATTCCTCTCTTGTGTTGGGATAAATAATTGAAAAAAAACTATGATAAAAAAAATCTATGATTGACTTTGTATAGCTGTTTGCTATTGCGAATGTGTTTTTTAATATAAAACTTATTCTATATTCGTATTATTAAAAAATGTCAATGAATCAGTGTTTCTTTTCAGTTATCATTATTAAAACATCACTTTAAAATAGACTCAGGGTGTAATCCCATTTATCGGCAAAAAAATATATAAAAAACAATTCCCTTCTTGGAAGTTTATAAATAATTTTGAATCATTTCTCGCCAGGGGCCAGTTGCTTTAAGTTTTCTTAAATTGCCAAGATGTCCGCTCATTGTTCGATTAATAAAAACAATATCTTGGGGAAAACACACATCTTTGGATTCATAAAAATTTATTTTCGCAAGTTCAAACAATCGATGATACAGGTTTTGGTCTTCACCAAATGTAAAGGGCGGAGAAGATCGATAAATATCTTTAAACATATGATAATAGGGGGATGTCATTTCTAGTGGCAGGGGCGTATTACCCACTTTATAAATTCCCATGTCCTGTAAAATAGTTGGAATATTTTCCTCTTGATCGTTAAGGGTTGTTTGAATCAGTTTAATATACCCCTGCACTAAATAATCAGGAATGGATTTCATACATCCAAAATCATACACAATCACTTTGCCCTCTTCCAAAAATGCAAAATTTGCGAGATTTGGATCTGCATGAATGATATTAAACTGAATTAAGCCTTTTAAAATAAAATTAAATAAGATTTGCCCCCATTGATCTTTCAATTCTTGGGGATAATTGGATGAACAGGCAACGCGAGGAGATATGCCTTTTAATAATTCCATTGTGAGTACGCGAGGCGTTGTTAGGGAATCAATTACTTTTGGGATCAGAATTTCTGGATCATCTTGATACAAGGTTGCCATTTTTTGCATATAATAGGCTTCTTTTTGGTAATCAAGTTCTTCAAGTAATCGTTCTTTTAACTCCTCCCATACAGGGTCCAGATTAATTTGTGTAACTAGTGAAAATAAGGATTTAAAAAGCAATTTAAGATTTTTCAAGTCAGCACGAATCACATTATCAATATTTGGATATTGGACTTTAATTACAACATGTCGACCATCCATTAATTCCGCCATATGAACTTGCCCAATAGACGCCGATGCATAAGATTCTGGATGAATGTGTTTAATCAATGCATAATTATCTTTTAATTCAAGCTTGATTTGATCATGAAGTTGATCAAAAGAAACACTTGGTGCCTGGTTTTGGAGTGCGCTTAACACCTGAGAAATTTCTGGCGGGAGAAGCCCTTCGTGAAGACTTAGCATTTGGCCAACTTTCATTGCGCCGCCTTTTAAAGTGCCCAAGGTTTTAACAATTCTGTTGGCATTGCGCATCAAGTTTTCAACTTTATGCATTTCTTTCGACACATTCGAACGAAATACACCAATCGTTTTTTCGCCTACCATCGATGCACCCACTTTACCTACAAGCCCCCCAATTTTAACCACACGTCTAAATGGGGAGGTAATCAATTTGGTTGCCTGAGTTACAGGTGATGATTGGTCAGATTTTTTTGAAGTCATAATATTTAATTCCTTAATATATAGTTATATTATCGTCTAATTAGGGTTTGTCAACGCAAAAAATATGCCCATTTAAGAGATCAATAATAATATTTGAAATTGCTTGATCAAATATTTTTATTATATGATATGATTCAAAAAAACAAATGGCCGAAACGATGATCAAGCCCTATTTAGGCATTGATCATCGTTTCGGCCACTTGGTTTTTTTTAACCATATCATGTTCGGATGTAATTCCCAAAAAGTCCGACTTTTTGGAAGATTACACCCAAAAATGATATAATTATAAAAAATACCAAGTGGCCGAAACTATGATCAAAGCCATTATTTATGAATGATTAAAAAGGGATAAAAAAATTTGGAAAAGGGAAGGATCTTATCAATTTATTATGACAATTTGAAGGGGATTTTGGTTTATACCCAAAAATTGCAATCGACATCTTAAAATTTCTGGTAACACCTTATTCATTCATTGAGGCATTTTTATAGATAACAAGGCGTTATCGGAAATTTTAAGATGTTGATTGCAATTTTTAAGTTATATAATCTGATTCTCAACACGGCCAGAAAAACCATAAAATTTTTCGAAAAGTGATGAAAATCCTGTGCTAAATCATCGAGCGAACTGAGGATGTCACTTTGGTTACTGATGGTGACAAACGTTATGAAACCATCCTTTTCGAAATATGTCAGGAACTAATTCACACCGGAAAACGAGGAAGACCTCGAAAGGTGCTTCACATGGGAGTTAAATTGAGCAGAAAGAACAAAGGGGCACAAGCCAGTTAGCTATGAAGCAAACGGAGAAAATATGAAACTCCCTGCAATGAACATCCTCAAACGATTCAAAACTTAGATGAAAAGGATATTCATGCAAAACATATCAAAGGATTCAACGCTTCTCTGCGTCGTCGGAATTCAGCATAGACGCAAGACATATACATATGCCTAGGATGACCAGGGACTTCAGAAAACATTGGATATCCAATGGATCGTGCATAATTTCATCCGACAGCAGTTTATAACCAGTCAGATTCCCGCAGTTGCCTTGGGTATTATTGAGAATGGGTTAACATAGACAGATATGTTTTCTATTAATAAATTGATGGTCATTTGATTGATGGTATCTGGATGTATTCAATTCAACGAAAACAGTGCCTATTTCGACCCTTTATTGTTCGATACAGATTTTTGGATTAAATTTAATTGTTCCAAAAGTTTATCTATTTCTTCTTGGGTTAATCTTTTATCTTTTGTTTCATTTTGTTGATTCATTTTTGGCCTCCCTTTATTTACAAAATAGGGGTGATAAATTTTAGATCATGAATCAAATATATGCAAAAAATATACCCAAATCTAAGTTCATAGAAAATAGTAACCCTGTGACGCAAAAATTAAAATCTTTTAAGAAAATAAAAAATGTAAATCTTTTATATATTAAAGTAAAGCATTCGGGATTAATTGAACAATCGTTACGCCCCAACCGCCTTCATGGGCATGCCCCAAACGAAAAGATTGAACGTATGACAACTTAGATAATAATGCATGAATACTATGTCGTAGAATACCGCTG
>Ga0272440_1004325_pt1 | contig 10183 bp, 7 predicted proteins | sample SSMMMBAug17_FD_192440 | JGI IMG/M metagenome (GOLD analysis project Ga0272440, IMG submission 192440) | Marine sediment archaeal communities from Little Sippewissett salt marsh, Falmouth, MA, United States - SSM-MMB-Aug17 | ecosystem: Environmental > Aquatic > Marine > Wetlands > Sediment ... | reverse complement strand
CTTCATACTGGCAATCAAGATTTTAATATGTTACCTGAATTTGTTTTCCTGATACCAAAACCTGAATTAACTACCGAATCTCAATGATCGAATTTTGGAAATCCCAAATTTTGGTATCAGGAAAAAACCAGGAGGTCAGGATGTCTGAACCTGGGACTAAAGCCCCAGGCTACATATTATAGCCCCTTCGGGGCAGATTTAGTTAGTAGATTTACTATTTTAACTTAATTTTTTAATTAATCTATTATAAAAAACGATCTGATCGGAATATTATAATTTTTACAATGTTATAATCCTACAAATTTTATATTTTATTTGTAGGATTATAACATTATAAATTATTTTTTCATTACGATTTATTGTAATAAATTTAGAATGTTTTTAAATAATATCTAATTTTATACAATAACTTTTGATAATAAATTTTTTTTAATTATCCATGTTATTTTTTTTTGAACCCTTATGTAACAACTATCTCTAAACAATAGCTTTGATAGCTTAGTCATAAGGTCTGATAATATACCAAACACCAGGAAATATCCAATTTAAATACCTATTGTTGAAATTATAGAACGCTGAACTGATTGATGTTAAAGAATATGCTGCTATGCATGATACACCAGAAGGAAGAGAAAAAAATTATTTGGTAAACTTCATTTTATTACGACAAGTAAGAAGCGTGGATTAATAGTACCTAAAAATGGTATTTCTTTGTTTGTATAACAAATTTGTTAAACAGGTTGAAGAAATATTCAAAAAACTACCTAAACATTTGGAATAGATATTTTTTTTATGTTCATGACTTCCATTTGATCACGGACATTTATGAGGATATTCGTAAGATTTCTGTTGAAAATCAACTAAATAGAGCTCAAACCAAGGCATATCTGACATCAAAAATACTTCAGAAGAAACGTTTCAAGATATTGTAAATAAATCTAAATCTCTATCTGAGCCAAATAAAGAAAAATATAAACAAATTTCAAATACCGAAGATAATGTTACTCTTAGACAGACGAGTGCTAAAGAGATCAAGCAAACAGCAGATAAAAATATAAGGAAAGAAATAAAAAATGAACAAAATAGTCAACGTGAAAATCAGGATCTGAATCTTACAGCAAAAGTATTGATTATATTATGACCAGATTAGGGATTAGTTACTTGAAAGGTGGTATAATTAATATTGGAAATTTTTCTGTCGGGATTAATTCATAATATCGAGTTATATTATACGGTTTAGCACAATTTATACCTGATATATTTTTCAAGTAATACATATATTATCAAATATTCTGATATTATTAATAATATTAGCTGAAAAAAATTATACAAAATAAAATATTGACATATCAGTCAAGCTCAAGTTATATGATAAATATATTATAAACAACTTGTCGGTTAACATACAAATTTTCATGTTAGCCGGAAAAAAAACCGTATAATCACTGGTTATATACACCGATTTGAACTGCAATACAAAAAAAGTTCAGAAAAAAAAATAGTAGCTAAAAAAATTGCATTTTGGAAACTGATACTATATATTACAAAAAAATTCAGATAAAGAGTAGCTAAAAAATTTGTAATTGGCAGTTGATGCGAAATTATCTGTAAGCACAATAAATAAGGGACTATAAAGTGAATATATTCCTTACTGGAGGGATTAAAAGAAAGCTCAAAAAGTCATGGTACGAAAAATTCAGATATTAGCTACTGGAGGATATTACAATAAAGCATAAAAATTAATAAGCAGATAAGTTTAGATATTGATTGCTGAGACAGAATTACAAGGTTAGTTATTTACAACTTTATTTTAAAGAAGAAATGGTTTTTAAACGGCGTATTGATTATATAAAATTGATGACTGCACAATATCTGATTTTGAAGTAGATATCGTTAGTGTAAACTATGTTTTTTAGATAAATGGTATTGTAGGATTAGATTATCTAATAAGATCGAATTATTAATTTATCAAAGATGTACAATTTTTACCCAAATTTTTCCGAAAGATACGATACATACTTTTTAGCTTGGCCAATTTCAGATACTGAATAAACAAAATATTTTGATAATAGATGATAGCTCTTAGGAGGTTTATAAAATGAAATTATATTATTATTTTTTTATATTTATCATTTTATCAGTTACTATTTCAATTTCAATATTTTTAATAGCCGGGGAATTTAAAAAAGAAAAACAACTTTTAAATGAATATAATATTTTGATTAAAAAGATTCAAAAAGCTAAAAGACTAAATTTAAACAAAGATGAATTTAATGATAAGATTAAACTCGAAAAAATAATTAAGGAACAACCCAAACTATGTATTATTGTTAATATTGATCTTGGGGAAAAAAAAATTTATTATTATAATTCTGGAAGTCTAATTGCGACCGAATCATCGAAATTTGGGAAAGGAATTAAACAAAGGGAATATTTCCGCTCTGATTCAACAGTATTTGCTATTACATATCCAATATATGAAGAAAATTTTGCATTAGTTACATACTATAATACGAATAAACAGAAACTTGGTGAAGAGAAAGTAATAATTCCTCCATATCTAATTTATGTTTTATATTAGTTAGCTGATTTCATGGTAATATTTATTTATACAACTTTTGTTTTATTGTTACATACAATAGTCTCTGCACTTTGGCTAAAATGGACAGAATTAAATTTATCCATTTTTGGAGTATTATTTTTTATTGTAATTCAAGGCATTTCTCTTCAGCTATCTTTTAGTATATGTGAACTTTTATTATCGATTTTTTTGCCATTAAAAGGACTTAGTTATTTAAATGAATTAAATGCTACCCCCAATATTGCTATCCTATATACTGTATGTGATGATCTTGACAAAGATGCATTGTCTGAACTATCTAGACAGGATTATATAAATTATAAAATATTCGTCTTAGATGATTCAGAACGATATGAAACAAAACAGAAAATAAATGAATTAGCAGAATATTATAATTTCACAATTGTTAGAAGAAAATCCCGGAGTGGATATAAAGCCGGAAATTTAAATAATTGGCTTAAATTATATTCCAAAAATTTCGACTATTTTATAGTAGCAGATTCAGATAGTAAATTTTTTTCTTCTTTCATTAGAGATATGTTAAAATATGGAGAACATCCTTCGAATTATAATGTTATCGTATTTCAAAGCAAATTATTATATTGGAACACTAATATGTATTATCCAAAAGTTATGAGTACAATACAACCTATTTCTAATTTTTGTATTGAAAAATTATCACAAAATGATCTTATTTATTCCTTGTATGGCAGAAATTCTATGTATCGAACTGCTAAGATATTTGAAGTTGGGGGGTTTCCAGAGGATTATATTGCTGAGGATTTTGCATTACAATTAAGATTAAGAGAAAAAGGGTATCTTTGTCGAATTGTAAACATAGTATCTTATGAAGCTTATCCAGCTATACTAAAATATAATCGAAAACGCATGCAAAGATGGGCATGTCAAACAATCCAACTCTTGAAATATCAATCTAAAAGAATTCCTCTACCATTAATAATAGCTAGTATCAGAAATGCGCATTATTATCTTGTCTGGCCATTTTATTTACTTGGTTTGTGTTTATTTTTTGCTTCCTCTTTATTATATGGTGAGTTTAATTTAGGCAAAATGTTCAACAATTTTGTTATAGGAATCAATTTTTTATTTCATCCTGTTGCCATATTTCTAATAGGAATTTTTCTTTTTCAGATTATCATTAGAGCATATCTCGCTTTAAAACTCAAGATACCTTTAATGTCTTATTTAAAACATTGCTTGTATTCTATGGCGGAAGGATTTTATCTCATTGTACCAGTATCGTTTAGTATTATTCATTATCTAATTTTTACTAAATTGGAATTTAATCCAACACAAAGTATTGTTTTAAGTAAGAAGGATAGAGCTTATAATTCTTTATGGCTAATTATTTTTTATATTTTATGGTTTTTTACTATTTTAACAGTTATAATAATGCCAATAAATTTCATATTAAATTCATTTTGGCTAATTCCGGCTTTATTATCTCCTATATTATTATGGAGGTTTGATCATTAATGGAGACTGAAGAATATATTATTATAGTTTGGACTATATTAACTGGTATGGCATCATTGATATCAACAGTTTTGCCCAAAAAAAATCAACGAATTGTTTTTTTTATATTTACGCTACTTCTAATATTTTCATTTCCATTGTATTTGCATGACTATATGTCCAAACAATCTATAATATTTATTGTTATAAATTTTCTATCATTTGTTACAATATTATTTGTTATTCGTGATTTATACAGACAGTCAATTAACAAAAAATGGACATATCTTACAATATTAACTATTTATTCGATCATATTTATTTCAAACATTGCTAAAGAAACCTACTCTATTTGGAATATTAAAACAAAACTTTCGATAGAATATATAGATAAAATTTTTCCCCAAATAGCTTCCAAAGCATATCTTAGCATACATACATGGAATTCTAATGGTAAAGCTAAGTATGAAATATTTCAAAAAAAAAGTGAAATCGAAGAATTTTTTCTTACTTTAGATCTTCAGGTTTGGGGTAATAATTGTAGCGATGGTGCTGGATTGATGATAATACCTTTTCCAGTATACAATATTTCTAAAGCAAATTTTATTGAATTTTTAGTAAGAGGTAAACATAGTGGAGAAATTATAGGGCTGAGTTTAAAAGATGAAAATGGAGATGAGATTAGACTTGAAGGTAATATTGGAGAATATTGTATAAATAAGTCAATAACAACACATTGGCAAAAGTGTACTGTACCTCTTCATAAATTTAAAAATGTTGATAGAAATCTAATCGAAAATATTGCATTTTATGTCAATACAGAGTTATTATCTCAAAACGAAAAACCTCAAAGGTTAGATATTGCACATTTTAGATTTAGATAGATAAATAATTTTAACTAACTAAACAATCACCGACTAAAGTCGGTGTGTTTTACATGCGGACTGAAAGTCCGTATATACAGATCAAAGACCTGTTATTATAAATATTTGATATCGCAAAGAAGTTAACAATATTGTTTATTATAATAATATATACAAAGACCAACTTATATTAATATTATGAAAAGAATATCTAACTAATTTTGAAAGAATATTTCAATACAAACAATATATATATACCAATGAAAGAAAATATATGAAAAGTTAAACTTTGCCATACAGTTAATCCATATTTTTAATGATAAATCTATCCCCTAGCAGCGGAAGTTTTAACCTTTTTAATGAAATAAATTAAATTATTAAATTTATTAATAACAAAGCAATCAAGCGGGCTATAGCCGCTTATCTAAATATTAACCCTGACAAAAATAATTTTTTACCTCGCAAATGTAAATAATAGAAGGAAATATATAATGGAAAATAACATTAAAGAAAACGTAGAAGATGACCAGATTCCTTTTAATGGTGTTGAGTTTGCAGAAAATCCAGAACCTCGATGTCCTTGTATATTAGTGTTAGATACTTCCTATTCAATGGATGGTGCGCCTATTAGACAGCTCAATGAGGGGATAATTTCCTTTAAAGAGGAACTTATTAATGATGCGTTGGCTTCAAAACGTGTAGAAGTGGCAATTATTCAATTTGGTCCAGTTAGAATCGTCAATGATTTTATTTCAGCAGGAATGTTTCAACCAGAATCCTTATCTACAACTGGCAACACACCAATGGGAGAAGCTATAATAGAAGCTATTGATGTTTTAAAAAAAAGAAAAGATCAATATCGTCAAAATGGAATCGCTTTTTTCAGACCATGGATTTTTCTGATCACCGATGGAGCACCTACAGACAATCGCTGGCTCGAAGCTGCAGACATAATAAAAGAAGGTGAAAAGTCAAAATCTTTTGCTTTTTTTGCTGTAGGTGTACAAAATGCTGATATGGAAATACTGTCTAAAATATCTGTTCGTAACCCATTAAAGCTTAAAGGATTAAAATTTCGGGAACTATTTCAATGGCTTTCAAATTCCATGCGCTCTGTATCAAGGTCTAATCCAGGCGATGAAGTTCCCCTGACAAATCCAACTGGACCAGAAGGTTGGGCATCCGTCTAATGTGTAAATGGGAATTTATAAATGCATCGGTTATTGGAAAGTCACACATAGAATCTGGTACAGAATGTCAAGATTTTTGTCGTGTAGACATAATTAAGGATATCAATGGAAATGAATACCTTATCATTGCGGTATCGGATGGCGCGGGGAGTGCTGCTTTATCTTCAATAGGTGCTGAACAAACATGTAAATATTTTTTCCGTGAATGCAAAGAACTTATTTGTACACCTGATGATTTGATAAAAACTTTTACTGAAAATGATGCAAAAACTTTAGTCTCTCGCCTTAAAATAGAACTTGAAAATTTAGCTGATCAGTTAAATGTAAGTCCTAAAGATTTATCATGTACTTTAGTTGCAGCAATAATATCTGATGATATATCTGTTTTTATACAGATTGGTGATGGCGGTATTGTGGTTTCACATCCTGAAGGGTATAAACTCGTGTTTTGGCCTGAACAAGGCGAATATGCTAATATTACATGGTTTGTAACATCTGAAGATGTTTTGGATCATGTTATGTTTAAAAAATTAGATTACCCAATTTTTCATATTAGTGTATTTACTGATGGAATTCAAAATATAGCTCTTGATTATAGTAATAAAACGGCTTATTCGCTATTTTTTAAGCCAATTTTTTCTCAGACCGTAAAAAAATTATTATCAATGCCAAGGAAAGAGAGGTTATTATACTTAGAAAAATTTCTTAATAGTAAAAGGATAAATGAACGAACAGATGATGATAAAAGCCTTGTATTAGCTGTTCGGCTTAAGGGAAAAGATGAAGATAGTTTTCAATAGTAAGGGAAATAAAATATACCTCTCTAATGAATTAGGGCGAGGAGGTGAAGGTAGCGTTTATTCAATTCAGGGAAATAGCACCAATGTAGCAAAAATATATACCAAGCCTATTGAAAAATATCATGTTCAAAAATTAACCCAAATGATAGGCATGCACAATGAGCATCTTTCTGAAATTGCTGCGTGGCCTTTAGATATTTTATTTAAACAACCAAATAACCGACAAAAGATATGTGGCATTTTAATGCCAAATATTGATGATTACAAAGAAATTCACTGTTTATATGGGCCTACCCATCGCAAACAAGAATTTCCAAATGCCGATTGGTCTTTTTTAATATACACTGCCAGAAATATTGCCAGAGCTTTTAAAGTGCTTCATGCTAATGGACATGTAATTGGTGATGTAAACCCAGGCAATGTATTTGTATCAAAAAAAGCCATGGTTAAACTAATTGATTGTGATTCATTCCAAGTTAGAAATTATAATGGTTCTTACTTTACTTGTGAAGTAGGTGTACCACATTTCACACCTCCTGAATTACAGGGTAAATCATTTAAAAAAACTTTACGATGTACAAATCACGATAATTTTGGTTTAGCAGTTTTGATTTTTCACCTTCTTTTTATGGGAAGGCATCCTTACTCAGGAAAATATTTAGGTCGAGAAAAATTCATAACAATTGAAAAAGCAATTGAAGAATTTCGTTATGCTTATGGGCAAAATGCACAGAATATGCTGATGCAAGCTCCCCCCAATTCTGTATCGGTAAATATTACAGGCACAGAAATAAATAATATGTTCGAAAAAGCATTTTCGATCAGGAAAGGTGTTAGGCCAACACCAAGAGAATGGGACATTGTGCTTGGGGGATTATTAAGTGAACTTTGCCGGTGTGATCAAAACCCAGGACATCGCTATTCAAAGAAGCTTTATAAATGCCCTTGGTGTGACCTGGAACAACGCACTGGTGTCATATTCTTTTTTTACATTTCACCTACTGGGCACACGCCTTCTGAATTTCACTTAAAACAAATAATTAAAGAAATTGAATCTATTCAAGGACCTCAAAATCTGGACTATCATGTCCACAGAAATGAATCAAATCCATTGCCACCTCCCACGCCTTTACCCAAAAAACTAAAAAGAGAAAAAGTATTTAAGGAACTAACTGGAATTAGCACAGGAATTATCTTTGTTTTTTGTATAGGAATTTTTTTTCCGGATTTTTTATTGTTTGGTATTATCACTGGTTTTTTTATTACTAAAGGTATCGGATTTGTTGAAACTGATTCCATAAAAAAAGAACGTCATATAAGGGAAAAAAAATATAAAGACGCGAAAAATAATTATAATAATGTGTTGAATCAGTGGCACAGCCAAGCACGTTATACAATATTTAATGATAAAAAAGCACAGATTGAACAACTGATTTCTGGATATAAAAAAATTTTCAAAAAGTGCGACAACGAACTTGCAGAAATGAAACGAAATATAAGATCATTGCAGCTAAAACAGTATCTGGAAAAATTTTTCATCGATAAAGCTAATATTTCGGGCATAGGACCAATTCGACTTTCAACTTTAGAAAGTTATGGGATAGAAACAGCTGCTGATATTACAAAAAATAAAATAATGTCGATACCAGGCTTTGGAGAGGTATTATCTACGGACCTTGTTAACTGGAAGAAAAGAAAAGAAAAAGGCTTTGTATTTAATCCGAAACAAGGACTAAACCCTTCTGATATTGCTAAAGTTCAGGGTAAATATAGAAAGCAAAAGCATTCATTCGAAAATAAGCTAATTCATACTCCCAATGAGTTGAAATCTATCTGTAAAAATATTGAAACGTCACAAGCAACTCTTCTACCTATAGTTAAACAAAAATTCAATGAGTTTTATCAAGCTAAAGCAGACTTTGAAGAAAGCAAGAAGACATTTTTTTTGCTGACATACAGATAAAAACTACTATGTTAAAAAATACAGCAGGCACTCATTGTATAAAACGGAAATAAAACCACCCATGTTCAGAGAAAAAAAGCGGCACTTGGGCAGAGAATAGTGGACTAAACGCCACCTAACCATTCAAATTCACCGGATTCGGGCTAATCGCCCTCACCGGTGATTTGAGTCGTTATAAAAACCCAAATTTAATTATTTGTAGATATATGATAATAAGTGAAATTTCTGGAATTGATTATTTAGATACGATTAAAAAAATCTGCGTGGATAAAAATTTCAAATTTTTATTTATGGGCGTTCTGAGGTTTGGGGATAATCAAAAGTATTATAAAGTCTTAGAATTATATTGGAATTCAATAGATAATCTTACTTCTGATAAAATTGTTTTTTTAAACTTTTGTGATCAAAGTCAATTTCAACTGAATAATGCCTATTACATATGAGAAGGTAATGGGATATTCTCCAAAACAATTGGCCCTTATAAGAAATTTAATTTCAATTCAATCCTTGATAGTGACCGACAAATAAAGGATTATAAAAATTTGATTTGGGGAGATAATTCTGGATATTGGAAGAAAAGATACCAAGAAAGAATTCAATACCTTAAAATGAGGTATTTACCCAAGCTAGATAAAAACATAAATGAAACAATCGAAGAATCAGCAACTCAACTTATTAAATATCTTGGAAAAAATGAATCAGATATCCCTTTTGTATGGTTACATGACTTGCAAAAAAACAAGGATCAATTTGTAAATCTGAAAAGTTTATATAGGTCTTATAATTCTATATATGATTTTATTAAAGAAATCATAATTAAAATAGATGAAGAAAATTTGTTGAACGCAGAATTAAAAAAAATAGGCAAAAAAATTTATGATTTAAAAAATGGAGCTTTCAAATGGGAAAAATGCTTGAATAGAAAACAAAGGCAAATAAATAACTTACCCGAAGATTTTGAAGGAATTGAAAATTATTTGCATCAATCTCAATCGACATTAAATAATAATCAATATTATTATCTTAACTCCCTTTCAAACCGTGAAAAATTTGAAATTATACATCCACTAAAAAATCTTTTTCCTGGATTAGATATAAATAACGAGCCGATAAACAATTTTATAAACAGATATGTAAACAAAGATTTAAAAAATATTGAGTCTAATTTAAAAAAGCAGATATATGATTTTCAAATAAAATTGCAGAACGAAAAAAAATATCGAAAAGAGGAAATAAGGAAATTACAAGAATTGCATAATCTTCATTTTGATAAATTAAAAGTGCTTTATAATTTTTCGTTCGAAAACCAT
>Ga0272440_1004324_pt1 | contig 10185 bp, 8 predicted proteins | sample SSMMMBAug17_FD_192440 | JGI IMG/M metagenome (GOLD analysis project Ga0272440, IMG submission 192440) | Marine sediment archaeal communities from Little Sippewissett salt marsh, Falmouth, MA, United States - SSM-MMB-Aug17 | ecosystem: Environmental > Aquatic > Marine > Wetlands > Sediment ... | reverse complement strand
TTTTCGATACCTTTTTCGATACCTTTTTCGATACCTTTTTCGATACCTTTTTCGATACCTTTTTCTTCGATATATTGTTCAACTGTTTCAAACATTTTTATCACCTTACAATTTTCATTTAAATTCAATTTTTTGTTCATATCATACTTTTTCAAGTGACCTATTTCAAAAAAGGGGTTAGCTCTTTCCTCTTCCCCTTTCTATTCAATCGAACCACCTCCCAACACAAGATCCCCTTGATAAAAAACAGCAAGTTGCCCAGGTGTTACAGCGCTTTGTTTTTCATGAAAATATAACATGACCCTATTTAAATGAATGGGCGCTAATCTGGCTCTGACAGCCTTTGTCTTATACCGAATACGAACATCAATTTCAATAGGAGATGCTGGTGGATCAATGATCCAATTAATATCATGAACAGCGCAGGTTTCTCTTAATAAATCTACTTTTTTTCCAACAACCAATGTATTGGTATGCTGCTCCAATCGAACTACATAATAGGGATATGGCCCAGGGCAATTGATTCCACGGCGTTGCCCGATAGTAAATTCATGCAGACCATTGTGTTGTCCAATTTTTTTTCCTGATGTCGTTATTATTGGACCTGCATTTTTTTGTACGCAACCCGAACGAATCAAAAAATCTTGATATCGATCCCGAATAAAACATACTTCCTGACTTTCTGGCTGCTTAATTTTATCTATCCCATTATCCATTGCATAGTTAATGACATCTTCTTTGTGCCACTTACCCAGTGGAAAGATTGCCGATGCCAGTTGTTTCCCTGATAGAAGCCCTAAAAAATAAGATTGATCTTTCTTTTTATCAATGCCTTTTTTTAAAAGATATCCAGTTTCAAAACGTTCAAGCTGTGCATAATGGCCTGTTGCAATTTTTTCTGCGCCCAGTTTCATGGCATATGCGCGTAAATATCCGAACTTGATTTTGGTATTACATAAAACGCATGGATTGGGAGTTTTTCCCCTGGCATAGGTTGATATAAAATAATTGACCACTTGAGATTGAAAATGTGAACGCATATTCACAGTGATGAATTTTATGCCCAGTGTTTTAAAATGTTTGGATAGTATTATTTCGTGATTATCGACAGTTTCATAGCCTGTCAAAAAGTGAAGGGCAAAAATATTATGACCGGCAGCTTTGAGTAAATGAGCGGTCACTATTGAGTCCACGCCACCACTCACAGCCACTGCTATTTTCATGATTATTCTCCAAAGAAAACAGTTTTTGTAGGACGAATATACATGGCACGTGCAGGGCAGACTCGAACACAGAGTTCACAAAGGCTGCATTTTTTTCGATCAAATTCTACATACATTTCTGGCCGACGAATGGACAGGGCATCAGTTGGGCAAACCGCTGTGCATGCACCGCAATGCAAGCAGATATCTTCATGTCGCTTGATAACTCCATCAGCACTTTTTACTTTGACACCATTGTCTCTAAGGTATTGAATGCCTTTTTTGCAATTTCTTTGATTCCCCAATAATTCAATGACCATCTTACCTTCTTTACGTGGCAAGATCTCGGCATTCAAGATATTGAACGATAAATCAAACTCTCTGGCCAAATTGCAGACCAGTGGTTTTTGTGCTTTGGTTTTTGGAAAGTTTAAAAATACAATTTTTGAATACATATTGTTTCCTTATTAACAATTTTTGATCAGAGCAATCAGGCGTAAACCTTCAAGCGTCAAATCTGTATCCACATGTGCAATACATTCGGAAACATTGGCCATTAAAGGCGCCAAGCCACCTGTAGCAATAATCGTAGGTGCATTATCCATTTCTTTTGAAATACGTTTGACAATGCCATCAACAAGGCCGGCATAGCCAAATATGATACCCGATTGAATGCTTTCTGCTGTATCTTTTCCAATAATATTTTTTGGCGGATGATATATATCCACACGTGGCAATTTGGAGGCATTCATAAATAAGGCTTCAGATGCAATCATAATTCCCGGGCTGATAGCCCCGCCTAAATACTCTCCTTTTGATGATATACAGTCAAATGTCGTTGCAGTACCAAAATCAATGACAATCAGATTCCCACCATACTTATGATAAGCTGCGATAGCATTAACCAAACGATCAGCACCAACTTCATCGGGATTTTTAAGACAAATCGGCATGGATACATTGCGAGCATTCACCCAGAGCGGCGTATGATTCAGGTATTTTTTACAGAAGGCATCCAGAATGCCAATCATTGGGGGGACTACGCATGATGCGATGGTTTGATCAATATCCTTGATATCGACATTTCCAAACATGAATAAATTACTGACCAACACATGAAATTCGTCTTCAGTGGTTTTTTGTTCGGTTTTTACACGCCATGAGTGATTGAGTTGATCATCCTGGTACACGCCCAATACTGTATTGGTATTTCCAATATCAATTACAAATAACATAGTGTTATTCCAAAATATTTATCGTAAAGATTTATACAGTGTAATTGTAAAAATTTCGGGTCGAACCCCTGTTAATGAAACATTCCCCGGTACTTCAATTTTGACGCGTCTGGCGTAAACACCTGGTTTTAGACCTTGTAAATCAATATAAACATTAATTGTATTGAGTTTTAATTCCTGAAGTGCTTTTATGCGGCCTTCAAAGGTTAAATCCACAGTTGATGGACGAATTTTATATCTATAAGGTGTGTTTTTTCCAATAACACGAATATTTTTATATTCTCTTGCTTCAATTTTTTCATTCAAAGTGACATCCACGCGAACGATGCGTTTAGATACAAAAGGGATCAAAGATTCATCCATAATTATTGGTAATTCTTTTGAAAACGATTCATGTGCCCCATCTAAAGACAATTCTCGTGTAAAGAACTCTGTAATCGTTTTATCTTTAAGCACGTTTTCAGGGCCATTGAAAAAAATTGCGCCCGGTTTAAGATAAATTTCAGAAAGCACACATGATTTTGAAGGCGTACCTGACACAGAAAGGCGCACAGGTATTTCTTTTTCAATAATCCGCTCAATTTGAAATGACAGGCTCTCAGGATTGATACTCAGAAGTTCAATTCCTTCAGGAAATTTTAATTTTTTGGAATCAATCACCAGGTTTACTGAACCGGTTTGAATCTTGGAAAAATCAATTGGGTACACAATCTCCTGCGTAAGAATTGGCTCTACAAGATATTTATAACCTTTGATTTGAATAGAAACATTTTTTTCCACTTCAGTCATCAGGGTGATATCTTCAGGTTTTTGTCCCCAATCCAATTTTACAGAAATCTGAGTTGTAACCGGTTGATATCTATGCTTATAATAATAAATCATTACACCGATTACAATACAAACACATACAAAAATCCAGAGGGTATAGCTACGTTGTTTTCTTATCATTTTTCGTCGCTTCTTACCTGACAGTTGACAATTGCCCATCTGTCAGAGATTTTAATAAGGTTAAGGTTATTCGAGTTTGATAAACATTATGAACACGAACAATATGAACACCCGCCAGGGCGGATAGTGTAATGGTTACCATTGTGCCGCACTCAATGGCTTCGGAATAATTCAAAAAATCTGGTTGAATCTCCAGGGCTTTTTGAATAAATGATTTTCGTGATGTCCCTATCAGTAAAGGCACATCCAGTTGATGAAAACGTTTAAGGTTTTGAATAATTTTAAAATTGTCGTGTACTGTTTTTCCAAACCCAACACCAGGATCCACAATAATACGTTCTTTGGGGATTCCTGCATCAATTGCTCTTTCAATGCTTGATGATAAAGAATCGTAAATTTCATCAATAATACTATCATATTTAGGTGCAACCTGCATGGTTTGCGGCGTACCTTTCATATGCATTAATATTAATGGCACGCTGGCCATTTTGGCAATTTCTGCCATATCTGGATCACGTAATGCACTGATATCATTTATTATGGAAGCACCCGCTTCAATGGCAGCCCGGGCAACTTCCGCTTTAGATGTATCTATTGAAATTGGCACAGTCTTATTTTTCGCCAATTCTGAAATGACCGGTACAACTCGTGAAATTTCAATGGACGCCGGGACAGGCTGTGAGAATGGTCGGGTTGATTCGCCGCCAATGTCGATAATGTCTGCCCCCTGTTCAACCATCTGTATCGCATGTGCAATTGCATTTTCTGGCTTAAAAAAATTGCCGCCATCAGAAAATGAATCTGGCGTCACATTAAGAATTCCCATAATCAGCGGCGGAAATCCAGCCTCTAATTGATGATTTTGCCATGTTAGATTGTATGATTTCATGATGATTGATTCTTATCGCTTTCTTCTGTTGTAATGTCCTTATCTGATTTAATTTTTTTATCAGATTCATTGTTATTTTTATCAGATGCTTTCTTCTTTTTTTTATAAGAAGCGTCATTATCTTTCTGATCCAGTGCATCCATTTCATTATTATCAATATCTGTTGAATCTATTTCATTATCAACTGGATCAGACATGTCGTCATGAAAACGTTCAGGGCTTTTAGGTGATGGTAATTCTATACCCGGGCGCATTTCAAAGATAAGGGCATCCAGTTCATCTCCCAATACAGTTTCTTTTTTCAATAACAGATCTGCGAGTTTGTGCAAGATATCCATGTTATCTTTCAATATTTCAACCCCTTTATCATAGCTTTTTTGGACAATATCTCTGATTTCAGAATCAATTTCCTGTGCAGTGTTTTCAGAATATTCATGCCCCTGGGAGAAATCACGACCAAACATATACGCATCTTCCTGCGTATCATAATAAAGGGGACCTAATTTTTCGCTCATGCCCCATGCGCGAACCATTTTGTTCGCCAGCTCGGTCGCTTTTATGATATCATTAGAAGCGCCAGTACTGATTCTATGGAATACAAGATCTTCAGCGATTCGTCCACCAAATGCGACAGACAATTCTGACTCCAATTGATCTTTATACTTGAAATCTCTTTCCTCTGGCAAAAACCAGGTAACGCCAGCAGCACGGCCTCTGGGAATAATTGTAATTTTATTGACAGCCTCGGTTTCAGGTAGAAATCGGGCAACCAAAGCATGTCCGCCCTCATGATATGCGGTAGTTTTTTTGTCTTCTTCAGAAATCACTTTTGATTTTCGTTCAAGGCCCATGTAGACCTTGTCTTTGGCATCCTCAAAATCGTTCATATCCAGTCGGTCTTTATTTCGTTTGGCAGATAAAAGCGCCGCTTCATTAACCAGATTTTCAAGATCAGCACCTGAAAAACCAGGCGTACCTTTTGCCAAAACATTGGTATTGACATTTTTTGCAAGGGGGGTACGTTTCATATGCACTCTGAGAATTTTCTCTCGTCCACGAATATCCGGCAAAGAGACTGTTACCTGTCGATCAAAACGACCTGGTCTCAGCAAGGCGGGATCCAGGACATCCGGTCTATTAGTGGCAGAAATTAAAATAACCCCTTCATTGGATTCAAATCCATCCATTTCAACAAGTAGCTGGTTCAAGGTTTGTTCGCGCTCATCATGACCGCCGCCAAGACTTCCCCCGCGATGCCGCCCCACAGCATCAATTTCATCAATAAAGATAATACAGGGCGCATTGCGTTTTCCCTGGATAAACAAATCTCTTACCCGAGATGCGCCAACCCCAACAAACATTTCCACAAAATCAGACCCACTGATACTAAAAAATGGTACACCAGCTTCACCGGCAATTGCTTTGGACAATAAAGTTTTTCCTGTACCCGGCGGACCTGTTAATAAAACGCCTTTGGGAATTCGTCCCCCCAGACGTGTATATTTTTTGGGGTCTTTTAAAAAATCGACAATTTCTTCCAGCTCTTCTTTGGCTTCTTCAATTCCAGCAACATCAGCAAAGGTCACTTTATCCTGATGCGATGATAACAAACGCGCACGACTTTTTCCAAATGACAGTGCTTTACCGCCGCCCATTTGCATCTGCCGCATGAAAAAAACCCAAACACCAATTAAAACAAGCATGGGAAGCCATGACAGTAAAATAGAAACATACTGCTGGTTCTCACTGGGAGGCTGAACATCTATTGAAATATTATGCTTTTTCAACGTATTGATCATTTCAGGATCTTGTGGCATAAATATTTTAAAACGATTCCCCTTGGTATGTGTTACATACAGATACTTATCCTGTATCAAAACATTCTCAATTTCTTTTTTTTCAACCATTTTCAAAAATTGAGAGTATGTTATTTGAGGCTTAGGTTTATTAAGGGGTTGTTGATGTGACAAATTATAAAGCATGACCATAACCAGTGCAATGATCAGCCAAAGTGCCAGGTTCTTGTAAAATGGATTCAAGACAATACCTCCAAAAAAATCATTGATTAAATGAGCATCTGCATTCAAGCACACGCTTTGTTGACCGGCCAATTGATGCAGCCTGCGATATCCGATAGCCGATTACCCAAACAATTTTATTTTGACTCAACAGTACTGCTGCCTGAGTTCGTTTGGCTCGGGGTACCTTTTGATTGATAAAAAATTTTTTTATTTTTTGATGTCCATTCATTCCAAATGGTTGAAAACGATCGCCTGCATCAATATTTCGTACAATCAATGGAAATAATACCACATCAGCATCAAAAAAAACATGATTATCCGAAAAATCTAAATTTTCTCTTATTACAAAATTTTGGGCCAATAAGTCAAGTTGTAGAATCATATTACATTCTGAAATATTTATTTTTCCTGGTTTATCTATTTGATAATGAAATTTTTTGGATGATATTTTTCCCAATTTACCAGTTATTTTTATTTCAGTGTTCGATATTTTTACCAATACGTTGTTTGGCAGAAACATATCTCGGGGTCTGTCCGAGGTTATCAACCAATTTGACAGATTTTGGATATGTGCATGTGATATGCGACGTAAGTTTCCCTTGAATCGATATATTGCTTTTCGCAGTATACCACGTACAATAGACATATGATTTTGCCTGATCGTTTTGGAATTCAAAACAATTTGATTGTTATCCAAATGTATGAGTGATTCAAAAAAGCTTTTTTCTGTAACTATATCATGCCAATGCGTGTCTACACGCTGAATATCTGCCAGTCGATTCAATGATTGCTTTATATTTGGATTGTATGATTGTAATATTGGTATTAATTGATGCCTGATGCGATTACGTAAAAAATCAATATTTTCGTTTGTCTCGTCATGCATCCATATTTGTTGAATATGATTTAAGAATGTTTCAATTTCATCACGATATACATGAATTAAAGGTCGGATAATTTGAATGGGCAGCGTTTCTGAAATATTTCGTTTGGGAATTATACCTGTCAAACCTTTAGGGCCGGTGCCGCGAATGATATTCATAAGGATCTGCTCTGCATTGTCATCCGCATGGTGTCCGAATGCAATGGACTGATAACCGAAATTCAAACACATATTGGTTAAAGTTCGGTATCGAATCTCACGAGCCGCTTCTTCCAGGCAACATTTATGCCTGTCTTGATACGCATAAACATTGACCCTTTCTAAATGGAATGGCAAATTGGCCTTTTCGGCCATATTTTGTACAAAATCGGCATCCCGATCTGCATTGTTGGCACGAAGTCCATGATGAACATGCGCAATGGCCAGCTTAATATTGAATTTATTTAATAAATATTGACAGACCTGGAACAGGCATACAGAATCAGGCCCGCCAGATACAGCGCATAATACAGATTGTTTGGGCTGAATTAATTGCAAATCCATACAGGTCTGTTCAACTTTTTTTAAAAATATATTTGTTTGTTCAGGGAGTCTCATAATTTAATGTCTATCATTTCTGAACGATTGGCTGCAAGTATTTTCATTTTTTTTTATTTTACGCTTGAAAAAAAAATTTAAACAACATATAGTACAAAAATGGTTGTGCTAAGCGGGGAGCTAGCGGTGCCCTGTACCCGAAATCCGCTTATGCGGGGCCGAATTCTTTCTTTAGGATTCAAGTTGGAGCTGCCCAAAGCTTCGATCGGTCGCCGCGCAACAGACGGTCGTGAACTTCGTCAGGTCCGGAAGGAAGCAGCGATAAGCGATTCAGGCTGTGTCGCGGATCGATCCCGATCAAAAAGCTGAGGGTGCTTACAATGCGGATTCGACAGAAAGTGCACAGCCATTTTCTTTAAACCCATTTCTAATTTTCTTTTCTATACCTTGACATTGCCTTAGAGCGTCTTATTTTTTTTTCAAACAATAGATGAAGGGCATTCAAAAAATTGAGTACTTCATAAAAAGTATTTTTTGATTGTCCTAAAAAATTGAAGACCATGAACATATGTACATGTCGATTATTCGATATGTCGTAAAACATGTGGGAAAGGGTGAGAAAATTGAGTTCAACAAACAATGACGCAGTGCGTGTCACACTATCAACAGATTCAAAAGAAATATCCGAAAAAATGAAGCAATCGCAAGATATTGATCACACGATTGACTCGGAAGAAGATGAAAACAATTCAGACGTCAATGAAAATATCGTTGATAATTTATCAGTTGATCAAAATTCCGATGATACAGAACAGACAGTAAAAATTAATGATATCAAAAGTGATAAAGAATCAGACGCAACAGAAAATGAAGATAAAACGCAGAAAAATGAAAATGACCAAAAACCAGAAGATCAACTGAAAAAGACAGAGAGTGAAAACAAAAATCTTCAAGATCGCCTGTTAAGACTTTCAGCCGAGTTCGAAAACTTTAAAAAACGCAATCGTCGGGAAATGTCTGAATTTAAAAAGTTTGCATCAGAAGTATTGATAAAAGATCTCTTGCCGGTTGTGGACAATCTTGATCGTGCCCTGGAAACTGGAAGCACAGATGAAGCTTGCAAGGCCATCATAGAAGGGGTTTCCATGACACGAAATGAAATGCTTAAAGTATTTTCAAAATATGGCGTTGAACCAATCGTTGCACTTGAGAAGGATTTTGATCCTGCTTTTCATCAGGCTGTTGGAAAGGAAGAAAATGATGCGCATCCCAAAAATGTGGTTTTAAAAGAATACCAGAAAGGATATACCATTCATGGACGCCTGTTACGGCCATCAATGGTTGTTGTTTCAAGTTAGATATAATAATAAATAGCAGCCAGGCAAGATAGCCATAACAGATATTAAATGTCTGTGCGTTTTGCCTGATCTACCCTGCTGCTACATGTAATAAAAATTAAAAAATAGAATATTTGTAATTATTAGGAGGAGAAAATGGGCAAGGTAATAGGAATAGACCTGGGGACGACTAATTCCTGTGTTGCAATCATGGAGGCAGGCGACCCAAAAGTCATAACAAATGCTGAGGGCGGTCGTACAACGCCTTCGATTGTTGCTTTATCAAGCAGCGGGGAAAGATTGGTCGGACAGGTAGCAAAACGACAGGCCATTACCAATCCTGAAAATACTGTCTTTGGTGTCAAACGTCTTATTGGCAGAAAATTTATTTCACCAGAAGTTCAGGAAGATCTTAAGCGGTTGCCTTATATTATTGAGAAGGCAAATAATGGTGATGTCCGAATCAAAATGCAGGACAAACAACACAGTCCGGCTGAAATTTCATCGTTTGTGCTTTCAAACATCAAAAAGACTGCTGAGGATTATCTTGGAGAAAAAGTCACTGATGCAGTTATCACAGTACCCGCATATTTTAATGACAGCCAGCGACAGGCTACAAAAGATGCTGGAAAAATTGCAGGTTTGAACGTGTTGCGAATTATCAATGAACCGACCGCAGCATCACTGGCCTATGGAATGGACAAGAAACGTGAAGAAAAAATTGCAGTATTTGACCTGGGTGGGGGGACCTTTGATGTCTCGATTTTGGAAATTGGTGAAGGTGTCTTTGAGGTAAAATCTACGAATGGCGATACTCATCTGGGCGGCGAAGACTTTGATTTGCGTTTGATTGATTATCTGGCTGATGAATTTCGCAAAGATCAGGGCATTGATCTTCGATCAGACAAAATGGCATTACAGCGATTAAAAGAAGCTGCTGAAAAAGCAAAAATGGAATTGTCTTCATCAGTTGAAACAGATGTCAATCTTCCATTTATTACTGCGGATGCCAGTGGCCCAAAACATTTGAACATTAAGCTGTCTCGATCCAAACTTGAGGCACTTTGTTCTGATTTACTGGATAAACTTGAAAGGCCGTGTGTTACCGCCTTGAAAGATGCGGGAATGTCTTC
>Ga0272440_1004323_pt1 | contig 10188 bp, 5 predicted proteins | sample SSMMMBAug17_FD_192440 | JGI IMG/M metagenome (GOLD analysis project Ga0272440, IMG submission 192440) | Marine sediment archaeal communities from Little Sippewissett salt marsh, Falmouth, MA, United States - SSM-MMB-Aug17 | ecosystem: Environmental > Aquatic > Marine > Wetlands > Sediment ... | reverse complement strand
TTGCATTATGATATTTAAAAAAAGTAAAAAAGAATTGCCTGCTAATATGGCTCGAAAATTTCTAAACAAATATATAAGTATATTGGAACAAAGAAAAAGGTATTTGGAAGAGCTATCATTAACTTTGCAAAACGACAGAGTTATAATATTAAAAAATCTTCAAGAGATATTTGATCAATCGCGAAAAGGTGAAAAAACAAAAATAAAAGAGGCAAGAAATTATCTATGTTATTATTTATCTTCAAAACTACAAATTAATCTAAGAGTGAACATTATTATAATAATTAATGATTCAGAGTTAATTGAAATTATAATTGAGGATTCAATCGAAAAATTTGATGAAATAAATGAAAAAAATAAAAAAGATGAAATAAATGAAAAAAATGAAATAAATGAAAAAAACAAAATAATTATATATAAAAAAATCAGCCTGATTTCAGAAATGATTTCAAATGCATTATTTTCAACAAAAAATACATATTCTGAAAATGACGTTATAGACTATATGAAATTCTTTTGTTTTGGTGAAGAAGAAGGGATAAATCCTGACAAGATAATGCGTTATAAAGCATTAATTTGGTTCGGATTATTATTAATAGAATTAAAAGATAAATGTCCAGAAATATTTGATAAAGATATTACCTCTATATCTACAAAGTTTAAAGATATTATGAATGCTGCAAATAGTAAAAAAATTGTATTTGAAGATGATGAGTTAGAATCAGAAGATTTTGAAGGTGGCAAATGGTCAAATTCTTTATTTGCACAATTGCAAGGTAAAGATAGAGTCGAATTATATCATAAATTAATGTATCACTTTAATTTGGAAAATAGCCCGGAGAGTATGGCAAGAAGATTAAATAAAGATATTAGATCTGCTATGTATCAAACTGTAAAAAAGGAACTTAGTAATAAGTCTTTAGAATAAATTATGCACATAAAAATATAAATTACTTATAAAATTATGAAATTTTATGCTTTATTTCAATTTATAAATATTACATAATGCAATTTTTATTAAAAACAATAATTTAATAATTTGAATAATTCAATTATCAACAATTATGATAATGACCTATAAATAAGGATGGTGTTACTATGAAAAAAAATGATTATTTTGAATCAATGGCAATTTCAATTCCAGATTATATACGTGCTCAAATGATTATTGGAATATTGCCTTTAGAAAAAGTTGAGGAAATTTTAAAACCTCTTTTAAAGCGATTTAAGACATTAATAAAAGAATTTCCTCTGTATATTCAGTATGACTTAAGATCAATTTTATATTTATATCCAGAATTAGCAGAAAAATATGAAATTAAATTTTCTTTTACAATATCCTATTTCTTATTTAGTATATATAAACAGTTATGTAATCTTTTATCTATACCTGATAAAAATGATTCATATTTAAAATGTATAAACTATAGTAAAAATAAAGATTTTAATAATATTTTCAAAAGATTAAGAATTAAATGGAATTATTTTTTTTTTAATTTAAAAGAAGATATAAAAGATTTTCTAAATGATCATGTTTTCGATCCTGAAAGTCCTTTTAAGATAAAAAAAAAAGTGATTATAATTGGAGTACCTTCATTTGCATTTGCAACATTAGTATTTTTTATTCCATGTACATTTTTTAATAATCAAACAGATTATTTATTATCAAGTCAGATTATGAGTAATGTTGAAGAATTAATTGATTTAAAAATTTTAAAAGAGCCAGGTTTAATTAATTCAGAAAGTCAACTTGCATTTGCTGCTTCAAAAGTTTTAAATAAATCATCTTTTCGACTTGGATTTAATATAGCAGGTCTTGATATTATGTTTAAAAATGAAAACCCGCAAAGTGGAAAAAGATATATTGACCAATTAAATAAAAATTTTATTGTAAGGCAATTTTCAAATGAAAAAACAAAAGAAATTCTCATAAGTCTAAAAGCAAGTCTTAACAATAATAAAATTAATGCAAATGTTTTAAATACACTGGCAAAAAATCTTAAAATTATTGTTACATCTAAAGGTTTAATCCATAATTATGAAATCGGTGAATGGTGTGCAACTTCAAAAATTATAATATCAAGCGGTAATAGCGATGCTATTCTTACTGCTCTTAAATATTTTAATGATTTAAAGCCTTATACATTTGATAAATTGAATAAAAACAAAGGTATTGCTGAAGCAATTGATAAAATAATAAAGATATATGGCAATGGTGAAATAACTGAACAAGAAATTAATATTCTCAAAAATCGCATTGAAAGAATCATTACAATTATGAGTTAACAGCCTGTCGGGGCTTAAAAAAATGTGTGGTAATTCTACCTGTGGCTAACGCCCCCAGGCTGCAAAGATTCCGCCCCTATCGGGGCTAAGAAAAACCATTATAAATTTTTTTCCTAACTTGTAAATTACATGGTCCTTAATAATATATATGGATATGGATATGGATATAATCAAAAATCTAACATTTTTACTATTAATAATATGTAATTGTATTTTTCCCTGTTATGCAGCTATTGATTCAGAAAATTGTTCTAATGATAAAAATAAACGATGTTTCTGGGAAAGCTTTTATCATAAACTAGATGAAAAAAAAGACACTAGAGTAAAAAACGTAAAAAAAGTTTTTAATAGTGTCAATGATGGTGCTGATAAAGATATTAATAGAATTCCCAGTTTATTAATATTAGATAATGATTATAATATTGATTCATGGGCTTTTTGTATTAAAGATGGAACAATAATCATCACTCAAGAGGCAATAGATATTTGTTATAATGGTGTGAGTACTGAACAGGGTGATGATAGAATGGCGTTTTTATTAGGTCATGAATTGGCTCATATCTTTAAAAACGATTTTACTTATAATAGTTCTTTTATTGCTGCAAAAAAAGAAGATACATCTGATAATAAAGAATTGTCTTCTGATGAATTAATTGACAGTTTAACGTCCTGGAAAAATATAGAAGTCAGAGCAGATAAATTAGGACTTGTATATGCTTCAATAAGTGGATTTAATCCTAAAACAATAATTGATAGTGATAATAATTTTTTTAAAGAATGGACTGAACGTATTGAAAACTTTGAAGCATGCCATGATGAACTTCACCCTGAACCTGCCTTAAGAATAAAAAAACTCAGAAATAATATTGCTGAGGTATGTGAAGACCTAAACCTGTATCATTATGGTGTAAGGTTATTACAGATTCAAGACTATGCTAATGCAAAAAAATTATTAGAAGAATTCAGTGAAATATATCCTTCTCGTGAAGTTTTCAATAATATAGGGATTGCTTATTATCATCTGGCAATTGAATCACTTGTAAGTTGTAACGATGAAACAGCTTATGAATATAAAATGTCAATTATAATTGATACAAATCTCACTGCTGAAAACCTTCTTGTTTTTAAAGGACAATCAAAAAATAAAGATTGTAAAAATTTAGAAATATTTAAAAAACAAATTGAAAAGGCAATTTCTATGTTTCAAAAAGCTTGTAATAAGGATAAATTATATCTTCCTTCTGTAATAAATCTCACCTCAGCCTTAATATTACAGGGGTATTACAATGATGCAATCAATAAACTTAATGAATATAAAGATAGTCAAGAGGGCAAATTTAATCCTGAAAAGGTACCACAATTTTTAAATAACTTTGCTATTGCAACTTATTTAAATAAAGGCACATCATATTTAGACGATTCTCACGATAATTTAGATTTTGCAATTAAGGAAGATATTAACTATTCCAGTGCTTATTATAATAAAGCCAGATTTTATTATTTGTCTGGAGATACAACCAATGCAAATATTCAATGGAAAAAATTTTTAAATATAGAAAAATGCGGTCAATATGCAAATAATGTTTATAAACATCTAAAGTTGAAAAACAAATGTAATAAATTGATAAATTATACTTTTTATGAAAATCCAGTTGTTGAACCAAATGATATTATTAAACCATCTAATAATACACTTTCAGAAAAAGGATATACGAGAAAAGTATTATCCAATGGGATTGAATATTTTACTAATCAGGATACAATAAAAAATTATAAAAAATCTTCAAGAATATTTCTAATTAATAATAGTGTAAAACTTGTTGATTCACCAATCAAAAATCCAATTTCATATGAAAAACTCATAGCAAAATATCCATATTTTAGAAAAATACACTATTGTAATTCAAACATTAAAACTATTGTTTATAATAATTTTGCTGTTGATGTTGAAAATGGAATTACAACTCGAGCTTTTTTCTTTCCTGAAAGAATTATAATTGCACAAAATTAATAATAATACCTTATTGTTAATTTTGTTATTTCTTGATATTTACTTTCCCTCCAAAAAAAATAAAATTCAAAGTAAAAAAAAAACTTTTTTTAAATTATTTAAAGAAAAAGATGATAATGTGCATATACATTTAAATGATAAAAAATTTTAATCCAAAAAATGAGATATAATTATCATTAAAGTTAGAAATTAATTAAGGATTAAAGTTATCAGGTGATCACCAATATTTTTTTCAATTTAATTAAAGGAGGAACATAATAAAAGATAATTATCAATGTTATAGATTAGATTATAATTAAATAATAAACCAATTTTTTAATTTTTTATTTATGAAAGGAGTTTTCAATGAAAGGTAAAATTTTTATATCATTTTTAACATTTGTTTTTTGTATTTTATCAACAGCATTTGCTTTGGCAAATTGGGAGCTTGATATTACAGCAGAGGGTAAAAATACAGGGGGTATGTTTAAAAGTATAGTTACAATTGGCGTTTCTTCTGAAATGTCAACAATTCCAGCGCCTCCACCCCCGCCATCAGATAATAATAGCTGTAAAATGCATATTCCATCTTCTGATTGGATGAGCAAGTATGCAAAATATATTCAAAGTGAAGATAATATTGAGCATATTTGGATTATTAGTGTTATCAGAGGAGCTAAAATAGGACAGGACCCTGATTCAGCAACATTAACATGGGATTCATCAAAAATTGGGAATGGAAGTTTAGAAATGCACTCTGGATGGAATGGAGAAGGTGAAGTAATTGTTAGTGATATGAAAACTGTATCTTCTTATGTAATTAATGGCAATGAGGCAAATCAATATTTTACAATTCATTATAAAGAATAATGTATTTTGATTTATTATAATTTTTAATAATTAATTGTTTATAAGGATTGTCATGAATAATCAAAAGATGAATACCTTAAATATTCAAAGAATTATAAATTCAAAAATAAAAAGGTTAATTATTATGAAAAAAAAGCCATGTTTTATATTATTATTTTGCTTAATATATTTTCCAACATCACAAGTATTTGCTGGATCGGATGTTGTTTGGAAAGCAGATTTAACTGGAGTAAGAGAAGATACCAGGCCAATTATTACAATTGGTGTCGCAAAAGAATATTCCAAACTCACAGCACCTCCTGTCCCACCTGAGGCAAAATGTGATATATTTATTCAATCGCCTAGAAATTGGATGTCTGAAAAAATAAAACAAGAATTGCTGCAATATAATGGAGATAGAAATTTTTGGATAATTGGCGTTAATCCTCATATGGATGTAGGACTTCCACCTGATTTTAATGCAGCATGTATAATAAATTGGAATTCTAATGATTTGGGCGAAGGAAATTTTATGTTAATTAAAGGATATATGCGTACTGGTGATATTGAAATATGTGATATGAAGAAAGAAACACAATACACTGTTTCTGGAAGAAATAAATATCAATATTTTACAATATTAAATTCAGAAAATATTAGCCTTGAATATGTAATTCAAATATTAAAATACATTGTTGGCATGAATACAAAAACAACTTGTATTGAATCTTTTGATTATAATGATAATAACAAGATTGGGATTGAGGATGCGGTCTATGTAATGAAGCATTTAGCTCAAATAGACTGAAAATATAAAGGAGTATGAATATGAAAAAAATAGCTAAAATTACTTTTTTTGTTTTTTTTATATATGTTTTTAATGTCTGGGCTTATAATTATAATTATAATTTTAAAGATACAACTGATAACCCAGTTGAGACAGATTCATCTCAGGCAGGTGGAAAATTAGATTATAACATTAAAATGAAAGCCTGGATAAATGATAATAATACACTAACAGCAAAAATTGAAAAGTATGATGGAAGTAAATTTGATTCAGGAAAAATGTATTTTCAAAAAGACAGTAATAGTAATCTTGATAACAATATAATTATGGATAAAGATGTCAGCAATAATGATTACAGTATTACTTTCATTACTGAACAAACATTAAATGATATTGATGCAAACTGGTCAAATAATAAAATGGTTTTATATGCAAGATATGAAAATAGCAATGGGTATGCCTGGGCTGGGCCAATAGAAATCGAAAGAACAATTTCTAATATAAATGGAAATATTCAGGTTTATATTGAACCTTCTGAAGCCAGATTAGAAGGAGCACAATGGAGATCTGAAATTAGTGCTGGTGCTAATAATTGGACTGAATGGTACGATAGCAATGTAAAAGTTGACAACTTAAAACCTGGTGAAACTAGAATTCAATTTAAACCAATCTCAGAACGTTGGAAAACACCTCAAGAAACAACTGTAACTATAAGAGAAGGACAAACAACAACCACTAGAGCTACTTATATTTTTTCAATAAGTTCAATTCATGTTACAATTGAACCTGAATCTGCTATTCTTGCTGGTGCAAAATGGCGTGTTGAAATTGGTGATGATGTCTGGACTACATACTATGATAGCGGGATGACTATACCAGGTTTCCCTCCTGGTCCTGTAAATATTCAATATAAAGGATTAAATGGATGGGATAGTCCTGATATTCAAACTGTTGTTGTTACCGAAAGTGAAGCAGCAATAGCAAGTGGGATGTATTGTAAACAAATTGCTGATCCTCCTGAACAAATTATTGTTTCAAAAGGAGATGATACTAGTTTTATTTTTATTGATTGGGAAGATCTGTTTTGTGTAACTCAATATACTGTCTTTAGAAATACAGAAGATGTCTTTGGTTCTTCAGATTTATTGGCTGTGGTTGAATCATCTCAGTATGTTGATAAGACAGCAAATCCGGGTCAAAAGTACTATTACTGGGTTAAATCTGAATATTTGGATTATGGAACAGGAGATTATAGCTTATCTGATCATGGTTTTACAAAAATTAAAAGCCCTGAAAATGTAGTTGCTGGTGATGGAGATCACTTTGATAAAACTCGTATTACCTGGGCACTGTCTGCTGGAGCAGATTCTTATGAAATTTTTAGAAATACAGATACTAATCCTGACTCTGCGGAACTAATTGCTACAGTTGACACAACCAGTTATGACGATACAAGTGCAGACCCTTTAAAAAAGTATTTTTATTTTGTTAAAGCAAAAAATGATAATTCTAGAAGTGATTATAGCAATTATGATGAAGGTTATACTGACTTACAGGCACCTGAAGGTGTAATGGCTACAGATGGTACTTTCTTTGATAAAGTCATTGTAACATGGAATAAAGTAAAAGGTGCTATTGGTTATATTGTAGGAATTAAAGAATATGATACTAAAAAACGTTCTGATTCTACAATTATGGAATCTGTAGGTCCTGTAGAAACGAGCTTTGAACATTTAACTGGTGATTGTGGTAAAAGATATTGGTATTATGTTATTGCATATAATAAACATGGGCAAAGTATCACAAGTTCTGTTGACTCTGGTTATAGAGAAATGGCAAAACCTTCTATTTCTATTGATTCATGTTCAAATGATAGTATAGTAAGGATTAAATGGAATAATGTGGACAGTGCCAGATACTATCATGTTTACAGAAGTATCAGCGATGATTTTTCAAAAGCAACAAAAATATCTCCTGAGTCTGGTTTAATTGGCAATTATTTTGACGATGTTACTTCAAATAGGATGTACTTTTACTGGGTAGTGGCTCATAATGATTATACTTCAAGTGTAAGTGCTCCTGTTGAAGGAGGTAATGATTTATGCACTGTTAATATTGAACCAATATATAGTGAATTTGATTACAATGGAGGAAATGGTGACATAACAATTACAGCCAGCAGTTCTTATAACTGGCATGCAATTAGTAATGTAGATTGGATAAGCATATCATCTTCATCAAATGGTTTTGGAAGCTCAATTTTATCATATGAGCTTGCTGAAAATACAAGCCTTGAACAACGTAAGGGTTCAATAACAATTGGTAATAAAATATTTAATATTGCTCAGGAAGGTAAACCCAAATTAACCCTTAAAGTTGATAAACAAGGTATTGGAAAGGTTAAAATAAATGGGAATCTATGCTTATTGCCATGGCAGGAAAGATTTGTAATGAATGAACGTATTTGTCTTGAACCTGTTCCAGAAGATAATTGGGATTTCAATTATTGGGTTAAATCTGATGGTGTTGATTCTGATGATAATTTATGTTTCAATATAACTGAAGAAACAACAATTACCGGCGTATTTGGAATTGAAAAATATACTTTAAGCCTTTCAATAGATGGCGGTAATGGTAAGGTTATTATTGATGACAGTACAGAGCTTGATTTTCCAGTTAGTGATACATTTGAAAGAGGCAAGGTTGTTATATTAAAAGCTATTGGTGTTAATAACTCAAACTTTTTAAAATGGACAGGAGATGTTGAAGGTATTGAAAATCCATTAGATAATCCCACAACTGTTATTATAGATAAAGATAAAAACATTACTGCAAAGTTTGAAGAAGTTGGCGGATGGATTACTGAAATTACAACTGTTGGTGTAGATTATGGTGGACAATATGTAAGTACTATTTCAATTGGAGTTTTACCTGGTGATGAGACTAAAATTCCAGCAGCCCCACTTCCTCCAGCTTTTAGTGTATCATCTGAAATAATTGATTTACCTGATTGGAGTTCACAGCTTGCAACTTCCACTTCTAAGGCAGGAGCAGAAGAATATTCATGGGTTATCTCTATTAATCCGCATGGTAATCAGGGGGCTCCTGATGATAGAACAGCAATTACTTCATGGAAGTCTGAATCTCTAAACCCTGAAGGATATTATGAAATTTTAAAGGGTTATGATGGGAATGGAGAGGTTGCTGTTGCTGATATGAGAAGCATAACTTCAATGGAAATTACTGGTGGAGATACAAGTCAATATTTCACTATAATTTGGAAAAGCAAAAAAGATAATGGATATGCAGAGCGAATAACTATTAAGGCTGAGGCAGAAAATCTGGGTGGACAATATCAAAGAAGTATCTCTATTGGTATAGGCGAAAAAAGCAGCATTCCTGCTCCACCATGTCCGCCAAATTTTTCAACAGATATGTATATTCTTCCTGACTGGACTTCTATGAATTCTGTTGATATTAAAGCTATAATTGAACAAATTGCAGATGAAGAAATAACATATTCATGGGTTGTAGCTGTTAATCCTCATGGAAATATGGGATCACCACTTGATGATGCAACAACAATTTTAAGTTGGAAAGCTGATGAATTTTATCCATATTCTAATGTTAATTATATTATGAAAAAGGGATATGATTTATCTGGTGATACTGTTATTGCTGATATGAGAAAAATTACAAGTTTAGAAGTAACAGGCGGGAATTCATATCAATATTTTACAATAATCAGAACTACCAAACAAATTGTTGAAGAACAAATTAAGTGCATAGAAATTACCCTTATGCCTGGTTGGAATTTAATAAGCATTCCATTAATTGCAGAAGATAACTCTTTAGAATCAATGTTTCCAGATGCTTCTGTTGCTTATGAATATAGTAATGGCGGTTATATTAGTGTTGATAAAATCACCCCAGGTCATGGTTTTTGGATATCTGTTGACAAAGAAGTAACATACGAAATTTGTGGCAAACCATTTGTCAGCTATACCAAAACTCTGAGTAATTCATGGCACCTGATGGGTACAACATATAATGAAAATGAAGCTGTAGTTCCTGAATCTGACGTTGAAGACTGTCTTGAAGTTATGTATATATATGAAAATGGTTCATATACGATGAGTTATGATATTGAAATGGGACAGGGGTTTTGGATAAGAGCAAAAGAAGAATGTGTATTTAAATTAGGACAATAAATTAATATTATAAATATATTGTACTTTCATAAAAAAGCGGCTTGTGTTAAGCCGCTTTTTTTTTG
>Ga0272440_1004322_pt1 | contig 10199 bp, 9 predicted proteins | sample SSMMMBAug17_FD_192440 | JGI IMG/M metagenome (GOLD analysis project Ga0272440, IMG submission 192440) | Marine sediment archaeal communities from Little Sippewissett salt marsh, Falmouth, MA, United States - SSM-MMB-Aug17 | ecosystem: Environmental > Aquatic > Marine > Wetlands > Sediment ... | reverse complement strand
TCAATGAAAATTCGTTCCCCTTTGCCTTTTTTGGGAAACGCAACGATATCTGGATATAATTTTTTTTCTTTTAAAACAATGGATATGGATTCATAGTTTTGAGGATTATTAACCCCGATGAGTTTTAAAATCGCATCGCCGCTGATTTGCATAAAGGTATAAAAAGGATCGTCTGTGCCTCGGTTGCCATCAGTTGCATTCCACAGGTCGTAATTGGTTTGAATATTTAACCAAAAGTCTGGTTTTGGCGCAAAAACTGTTGACAGTTTTACTGCAAGATCAAGTGTAATTCTTGCCCGGTTATTGATAATGTCTGAAATCGTTTTCCGCGAAACGTTTAATTGTTTTGCGAGATTGGCGGTCGATAATTTTGAGGGTTTCATGTACAAATTTTTTAGAACTGTTCCTGGTTGGGGTGGTGGTGATATTTTATGCATAGGGTGTTTCCTTTAGATAATAAATATAATAAATATATTTGATTTCTTTCCTACAAAAATTAACTATTATCGGCCAACTTTGGTTTTTCCAAATGCGTGATGTGGGTGTCCGTGTTAGTCAGTGATTGTCCTCCTGACTTGGAAAAACCAAAGTTGGACGATAATAGCATAATTGTATCTGTGTTGCAATATTCAGTTTATAAAACGTGATGACTCGGCGCAATTCGGTTCGGACAAATTTTGAACATGTTCTAACTTTGGATAAGGTTTGCAAACAATTATTGTTTGCAGGGGAGCATTCAAAATTTTGAGACATCCTATTTCTTTTTTATGGGCTTACCATATTGTTCCCACCATCGATAAACATCCTCTATAGAGCTAAAGTTAAACAAAGATTTCCTCAATTTGACCAATGTGGTGAAATTGGATTGTCTGATTTCAACTTCAATCTGGTTAGATATTTTACCAAAACGATCTTTTAAGGCCATTATGAGAAAATTTCTTTGCCCTTTTCTCTCACCCTTTTTTTCACCTTTTTTTTCACCTTTTTTTTCACCCTTTCTTTCACCCATTTTTTCACCAATTCCAATCAATTCTATCCCCGCTCTTGTTGCTGATAAATCAAAATTTAACATTTCTTTTACCTCCTTTACTGAGAGATCTCTAAATCTGTTTAATATAAACAATGATAACACATTGACAATATCTTTGTGCATGGTCTCTGGATATGCATTGTAAAGCGTTTTTTTCCATTTATTGCACAACTGTTTCAGTTTTTTTGATGACACATTCGGTGAAACTGTAAATGGCGCAAGTATTGTCAATCGTTGATCAATTTTTGAAAATTGTTTTTCTGAATATGCTGGCAGTACGATTTCCTTAAATGTCGCACAAAGATTACAAGTTTGATCAAATGTGCTGTTTAATTGCACAGGAAGCGCATTATCTTTACAGTTTTGATCAGTATAAATGATTACACCCAATACAGGGCCATTATAATGATCATGGGCACACGACATGGTTATTTTTGATGCCAGTGAAAATTGGATCATTTTATCAACATTTCCCTGAAATTCAATGAAAATTCGTTCCCCTTTGGTTTTGGTTCAAAAACTGTTGACAGTTTTACTGCAAGATCAAGTGTAATTCTTGCCCGGTTATTGATAATGTCTGAAATCGTTTTCCGCGAAACGTTTAATTGTTTTGCGAAATTGGCGGTCGATAATTTTGAGGGTTTCATGTACAAATTTTTAACTTGACAAGTAGAACAATTGACGTTAAAATTTTTGCTATTTAATTATCAATTTTTGTAATGAATAGGCGTAGCGGCTAAATATCACAAAATTTACAAAGGAGGTATAACCTTATGGCAAGTCTCAAAGGATCAAAAACAGAAACAAATCTGATGGCTGCCTTTGCAGGAGAATCACAGGCCCGAAACCGATATACATATTTCGCAAGTAAGGCTAAAAAAGATGGTTTTGTTCAAATTGCAGATGCATTTGAAGAAACAGCTAATCAGGAAAAAGAACATGCCAAACGTTTTTTTAAGTTTTTGGAAGGCGGCGAAGTAGAAATCCAGGCGGCATTTCCCGCGGGTGTCATTGGATCTACCCTGGAAAACTTAAAAGCATCCGCTGCTGGTGAAAATCATGAACATACAGTCATGTATCCAGAATTTGCCAAAGTTGCACGAGAGGAAGGTTTTGATGCCATTGCTATGGTTTTTGATGCCATATCTGTTGCTGAAAAACAACATGAGAAAAGATACAATGACCTGGCAAAAAATGTCGAGGCAGGCACTGTCTTTTCAAAGTCCGAAAGTGTGACATGGCGATGTCGTAATTGCGGCTATGTTCATGATGGCAAAGAGGCCCCTGAAGCCTGTCCTGCCTGTGCACATCCACAGGCACACTTTGAAATATTAGGTGAAAATTATTAATAAGGAGGTTTTCAATCATGGCTCAAAAATTGGAAATTTATAAATGTAATGTATGTGGCAACATGGTTGAGGTAATCCATGCCGGACTTGGTGAACTGGTATGTTGTGCCCAACCAATGGTTAACATGAAAGAAAATACTGTTGATGCAGCTCAAGAAAAGCATGTACCGGTAATTGAAAAAATTGATGGCGGGGTTAAAGTTAAAGTTGGCGAAGTTGCACATCCGATGGAAGAAAAACATTCTATTGAATGGATTGAAATTATTGCTGATGGTAAAGCGTATCGACAATTCCTGAATCCTGGCGATGTACCTGAAGCCACATTCTGTGTTGATTCTGACCAGATTACTGCGCGTGAATTCTGTAACCTTCATGGTGTATGGAAAGCATAGACATTATTTTTTCTGAAACATTTCGAACATTTGTTGAAATGGGACAAAATTTGGTCGTGTAGAGACGTAGCATGCTACGTTTCTACAGTACAAAAATCCCATACGAACATTTGTAAAATGGGGAACTTAATTTTCAAACATTCCTTAATACCCAACCCCAAATAATAGATAAAGGAAAAATCCAATAATGAAACGAAGAGAATTTATCAAAAAATCATCCATTGCAACAGCTACAGCAATTGCAGCCGGTGCAGTTTCAGCGCCTGCGGTATTGGCGCAAAAAAAATATCGTTGGAAAATGGTGACGACCTGGCCACCCAATCTACCTGTTCTTCAAACCGGTGCAGTACGTTTTGCACAACGTGTCAAAGAAGCCACAGATGGCCGCATCAGCATTAAGGTATTTGCAGGCGGAGAGCTGGTTCCACCTCTTGGTGTTTTTGATGCTGTTTCCAGCGGCACAGTTGAAGTTGGCAGCGGAGCATCATATTATTGGGCAGGTAAAGTACCTGCTGCACAATGGTTTTCTGCGGTTCCTTTTGGATTTAATCCACAAGGTATCAATGCATGGCTTTACAGTGGCGGCGGATTGAAATTATGGGAGGAAGTTTACGCACCTTTTAATCTGGTACCAAGACCACAAGGCAATACCGGTGTCCAAATGGGAGGCTGGTTTCGCAAAAAAATGGACAGCATTGATGATTTCAAAGGCCTGAAAATGAGAATTCCAGGCTTAGGTGGCAAAGTTATTGCGAAAGCTGGTGGAACAGTTGTATTGCTTCCAGGCGGCGAAATTTTTACATCGTTGGAACGTGGTGTTATTGATGCCACAGAATGGGTTGGCCCCATGCATGACCTTCGTATGGGTTTTTATAAAGCGGCAAAATATTACTATTATCCAGGTTGGCATGAGCCAGGCACCTGTTTGGAAGTCATGTTCAACAAAAAAGTCTATGATTTGCTCCCAAAAGATCTTCAAGCAATTCTGGATGCTGTTGCTATGGAAACAAATCTGTGGAGTCTTTCAGAATTTGAATCTGGCAATGGGGCTGCACTTGAGGAATTAATTGCCAAACATAAAGTGAATTTAATCCGATTTCCAGAAAAGCTACTGGATAATTTGCGCGTTATGGCGAATGAAACACTTGAGGAAGAAGCCAAAAAAGATGCAATGTCCAAAAAGGTTCACAATGCCTTCAAAAAATTTAAAAAGCAGGTGGGCGTATGGGGTTCAATATCTGAAAATGCATACTATAATGTAATTGCTGATAAGTATGCTCTTAATTGATACGTTCTTTTTTATCATTTTTTGCTTTGATTTTTCTATTGACAAGCTGAATGGAAACTGGTTTATTTAATGAATGATATTTTTTTTAGATCATAACTAATTAATGAAGAGGCTTGATATGAAACACAAGATTTTCTTGATGTCATTGTTCATGTTGCTTTTTTGTTTTACAATAAATGCTTCATCGAACGATACCTATGATCTGGTCTTCGCAACCCAGGATTTTCCGCCATTCAGTTATACTATTGGCAAATATGTTGCAGGACCTGCCGCAGATATCATTCGCGGAATCTGTTCAGATATAAATCTAAACTGCACTATCTATTGCAAAGAATGGTCTGATGCACAAATGGATGTTAAAAAGGGCAAAGCACATGCCATGTTCATGATTGGCTGGAACAAAAATAGATCTTCATGGCTTCATTTTTCTCATCCGATAATCAGAACCGAATATGGTATTTTTGTGCGTAAAAGTAATTCATTGGATTATACCATGCAAGTTGATATCAAAGGTTATAATATCGGTGTTTATGGGCCATCCAATACATCGCAGTCATTACTGCAAATTAAAAAACTCATTAAAGACCTTCGGGTTGATTTCAGCCCGGACAGTTCCACCTGTTTCAAAAAATTGTCAAGAGGAGAATTGGATGCGGTTTATTCCAACAAAGCTGTAGGAAAAAGTCTTATCAACAGATATAAGTTGAAAAATATTCGATACGCCGGACGCGATAAAACACTTGAATATTATTTTGGATTTAATCAAAAATTTTCAAGTAAAGCGTTGGTAGATAAGTTTAATGCAAGCTTTGAAAAAATGCACAAAAATGGTGTTATTCATGAACTGTTGAGCATGTATGGGATGGAAGCTGCTGAAATTCAATAATCATATTTGAAAGTCAAGAGACTACAATAACCGAACGTCTGATGAGAAATCCTCAGACGTGAGGCATCAATATAAATGAGAAATAACCCTCCCCCAAAAAAAAATTTTTCAAGAGAAAAATCCGGTTATCGTCGAAAAAATTCATCATTTAAGCGACGCAAAAAAAGACTTTATCCAGGAAAAGATCCTGCATTAAAACAAGTTTTTGCTGAGATCGGTGTTCCTGAAAGTTCTCCATTTAAGCCTGACCGGTTTCAATTGGAAGCGCTTGAAGAGGTTTTGATCAATGATTGTCTGGTTACAGCACCAACAGGCGCTGGAAAAACCTGGATTGCGGTTGAAGCCATTGCAAAAGTTTTTGCCAAAGGCGGTAAAGCATGGTACGCCTCGCCGCTCAAAGCGCTTAGCAATGCAAAATATATTGAGTTCTCAGAGCGCTTTGGCAATGATAATGTTGGGATTCTTACCGGAGATCGCAAGGAAAACACAGAATCAAGTATCATTGTCGGCACAACTGAAATATTGCGGAATCAACTCTACGACTCAATGCATCGTGGCGAAAACCTTGATACAGAAATTGTAATTTTGGACGAAGCCCATTATTTGGGCAATGAAGATCGTGGTGTGGTGTGGGAAGAAATCATGATTTATTTGCCACAGCGCATTCCTCTTCTTTTATTATCTGCTACAATCGGCAATGCCAGACAAATTGCTGATTGGCTGGCGTATATTCGGGGCCGAAAATGCTCGGTTATCGAAGAATCTGTTCGTCCTGTGCCTTTGTATAATTTATTTTTTCATCCATCTGGCACATTGTATCCATTGATAGAACCTAAATCTACATCAAACAGTATGTATAAAAAGGTGAAAGCCTATTTACAAAAGCCCTATTATATTACAGCATCACCACGAGCATTGCCGCCAATGGGTGAAGTTATCAAAGTTTTGAAAAATTATAATTTATTGCCAGCCATTTTTTTTCTGAAATCCCGATTTGATTGCAATCGGGCTGTTGAAATGTACAATGAACGTCTTGATGAACCGGCATCAAGAACACAGGAGCGGAATCAGCTTATTCTGGATTATATCCATCAATATCCCATTCTGGCAGATCATGCCCAAATGTTCAAACTCAGACGATTGGCAGTAGGCGCTCACCACAGCGGACAACTTCCCATGTGGAAACTTATTATCGAAGCCCTCATGACCAGAGGCTTACTTGATGCTGTATTTGCAACATCAACAGTTGCTGCCGGCGTCAATTTTCCTGCGCGAACAGTTGTGATCATGAATTCAGATCGATTCAATGGCAGAGAATTTGTGCCATTGGATGCCACGCAGTTTCATCAGATGACTGGACGTGCCGGGCGACGTGGCGCAGATCAAATTGGATTTGCAGTGACAATACCTGGAAAGTTTATGGATTTGCCCTTAATTGTTCAACTAAATCATTCCCCCCCTACCTATATTGATTCTCAAATTCAAATTAATTTCAGTATGGTGTTGAACCTGTTGCTTTCTCATACGCCATCGGAGATCAATCGACTGTTAGAAAAATCCTTTGCAACATACTTAATTTTAAAAACAAGACAACTTTCTCACAAAAAGAAAAAAGAGGCACGCACCCGATTATGGCGAGAGTTTCAGCGACATATTCGTTACCTTCAAAAAGAAAACTTTGTAGACGAAAATGAAGTGCTTACTGAAGATGGTGTTTGGACTTCACAACTGCGTGTTGATCAACCATTACTCATCGCTCAAGGATTTCGCAAACAAATATTCCCAAAAGATGATCCTGCATTGTTAGCCGCATTAATTGCTAGTTTTGTCAATGAAAGGGAATCAGATGACGCTAAAGTTGAAGAACTTGCACCACAAGAATTACAAACGCTTCATAATGAAATGATTCATGCACTTCGGCCAATGGCACGTCGCATGAGTATGCATGGATTCACTGCCCGGCCTTTATATTTAAAACCTGCTTTAACAATTTACAATTGGGCAAAAGGAGAAAACTGGCAAGATGTTGTCAAGTTTTCAGGCCTCGCTGAAGGGGATCTGGCCATGATGATCATTCGTACTGCCGATAACCTTCGCCATACTGCTATGCTGACTGAATATTTTCCAGAAGTGGCCAATACATCCTATCAGGCGATATCTTACATTTTACGAGAGCCTGTTATTATGGATGCGCTTTATTCTTCAAATGAAAAGTCGGGCTAAGAGTATATTGTATTTCATTCTTGAACTAACATGAGAAATTAAAGTTTTAAATGTAATTATTTTGTAACTGAACTATAATAAAGCGGGACATTTAACAATATCAAGTAGTTATACTTAGCCCCTATCGGGGCTAAGAATAACTACTTGATATTGTTAATTTTTCCGCTTTATGTCGGTAGAGCCCTTCAGAAGCAATAATATTAAAACAAAAAGAAGCGAAGGATATTTATATTCCCCGAAAAATACTGTTAAAACTTATATGAAAATGGCACAAGATCGTGGTCTTATTTTGTAATGAATCAGCGCATATTGAAAACAACTTTCCCCTCATTCATTCTGGCAACAATAGTACATCCAGGAACAAATTGACCGCGTAGTATTTCCACTGCCAGGGGATTTTCAACATATTTTTGAATCATTCTTTTCAGGGGACGAGCGCCATAAATGGGATCATATCCTTTTTCAGTCAGAAATGCTTTTACAGATTCGTCTAATTCTAACGCCATTTTTTGTTGTGCAAGACGTGAGGTCAGATATTCAGCTTGAATATCTACAATACGTGTTAATTGTTCCCTGGACAAACGATGAAAAATGATCGTATCATCAATTCGATTGAGAAATTCGGGTTTAAAATGAGCTTGCAAAGCACCATTCACTTTTTCTTCCATTTTCTGAGTATCAATATCAGATAAAAGCCATTCGCTGCCTACATTGGATGTCATAACGATTATGGTATTTTTGAAATCCACTGTGCGGCCATGACCATCAGTCATGCGGCCATCATCCAAAATTTGAAGTAATATGTTAAATACGTCAGCATGGGCCTTTTCAATTTCATCAAACAGAATCACTGAATATGGCCGCCTGCGAACAGCTTCAGTCAAATAACCGCCTTCATCATAGCCCACATAACCTGGCGGAGCACCAATCAGTCTGGCCACAGAATGCTTTTCCATATATTCAGACATATCCAAACGAATCATGGCAGATTCATCATCGAAAATAAATGATGCCAGTGCTTTGGCCAGTTCTGTTTTTCCGACGCCTGTGGGGCCCATAAATATGAAAGAACCAATGGGTCGATTGGGGTCCTGAAGCCCTGATCGTGCGCGGCGGACTGCATTTGAAACTGCTGAAATCGCATCTTTCTGGCCAATGACACGATCACTTAAACGATCTTCCATATAAATCAGTTTTTCTCGCTCACTTTCCAGCATACGTTGAACTGGAATACCTGTCCATCGAGAAATAACCTGGGCAATGTCTTCATCATCAACTTCTTCTTTAAGCATTTTATTTAGTTCTTGAAGGTTTTTCAGATTATTTTGTGCATCAGTCAATTCTTTCTGAAGGGTGTTGGATTTCCCATAACGCAGTTCGGCCACACGTTCCAGATTGCCATCACGTTCAGCTTTTTGTTCTTCAATGCTGATATACTCCAACTCCTCCTTGATGCGCTGGATCGCTTGAATGGCAGATTTTTCTTTTTGCCAGTGCGCTTTCATTTCATTAAGAATTTCAGAAAATTCTCTGATTTGCTGCTCTAAATCTAGTAAACGTTCTTTGGATGCCAAATCTTTCTCTTTTTTCAGCGCCTGTCGCTCAATTTCAGCCTGGGTAATTTTTCGTTGGATTTCATCTATTTCAGAGGGCATGCTATCAATTTCAATGCGCAGTTTGGATGCACATTCATCAATTAAATCAATGGCTTTGTCAGGTAAGAATCGGTCGGATATGTATCTGTCTGACAAAGTCGCTGCCGCAACAATGGCAGCATCCTGAATTCGTATCCCGTGGTGTACCTCATATTTTTCTTTTAGTCCTCGCAAAATAGAAATGGTATCCGACACATTGGGTTCTTGCACCAGTACTGGCTGAAATCTTCGTTCCAGGGCAGCATCTTTTTCAATATATTTTCGATATTCATTGATTGTCGTTGCGCCAATACATCGTAATGAACCTCTGGCAAGTGCGGGTTTTAGCATATTGGATGCATCCATTGCGCCTTCACTTGCGCCTGCGCCCACCAGCGTATGGAGTTCATCAATAAAAAGGATAACTTCCCCCTCAGCTTTTTCAACCTCTTTCAGAACTGCTTTAAGGCGATCTTCAAATTCACCCCGATACTTTGCACCGGCAATTAATGCGCCAATGTCCAGAGCAACCAGGCGTCTGTTTTTAAGCGATTCAGAAACGTCGCCTTCAACAATTCTTTGTGCCAACCCTTCAACAATGGCTGTTTTTCCAACGCCGGGTTCACCAATCAATACAGGATTATTTTTAGTCCGACGCGACAGAACCTGGACAATTCGACGAATTTCTTCATCCCTGCCAATAACCGGATCAATTTTTCCACTTCGCGCCAGATCAGTCAAATTTTTACTGAATCTATCCAGTGCCTGATATTTATCCTCTGGATTGGGATTATCTGCACGTTGATTTCCGCGTATTGCAATCAAGGCTTTGAGAACCTGATCAGGTGCGATATGATGATTTTTCAGGATATCTGCGGACTGTGTATTTCTTTCCTCAGCAATGGCCAAAAACAAATGTTCCTGACTGACATATTCATCTTTCATATTGACCGCCCGACGCATTGAAGCATCCAGCACTTGCCGAGTTCGTTGGGACATGTATACATCGCTGATCCCCATGCCAGTAATTTTTGGCATTTTATCAAGGCAAGCTTGAATATCTCTGGATATACCTGAAATAGAAACGCCCATCTTCTTTAAAATTGCCTGAACGATACTTTCATTCGTATTCACCATAACAGACAAAAGATGTTCAGGCTCAAATTGCTGGTGATTGAGTTGACCAGCCAGTGAATGCGCATTTTGAATGGTTTCCTGGGATTTTACTGTAAATTGATCAAAACGCATTTTTCCTACTCCTTTTTTATTATGGAACGTTCTGAAAATTAGTTCCCCATTTACTTATGTGCCAGCACGATGTAGGGGCGAACCTTATGTTCGCCCTCGAACTAATAACGCTTTCGTTCCTATGTACGATGGGCGAACACAAGGTTCGC
>Ga0272440_1004321_pt1 | contig 10199 bp, 4 predicted proteins | sample SSMMMBAug17_FD_192440 | JGI IMG/M metagenome (GOLD analysis project Ga0272440, IMG submission 192440) | Marine sediment archaeal communities from Little Sippewissett salt marsh, Falmouth, MA, United States - SSM-MMB-Aug17 | ecosystem: Environmental > Aquatic > Marine > Wetlands > Sediment ... | reverse complement strand
AGGGAAATGTTATTCTTGAAACCTATGATCCAAAGCCTGATTCAGATGAAGAAGAATGGGCTACAAAATATGGTCTTCAAGCAATGAATCTTCCTACTGGTGATAAATTATTTTTCGGACTGGTCATCATGGCTGCTGATCAGGAAGAATCTATTCAATTTCTTGATCCTCAAAGGGAAGCTCTTCTTGAATATGACGTAACCAGAAATATTTATAGAGTTCAAAATCCAAAAAAGAAAAAATTAGGAATTATCAGCACTCTCCCAATTTTTGGAGGACCTCAAATGCCAATGCCAGGACAACCGCCTGGAAAACAACAAGAACCCTGGCAGCTTATAGAGGAACTTAAAAAAACATACAACCTTGAAGAAATAAGCACAACTTCTGAAACTATTGAAGATGATATCGATATCTTAATTGTTATTCATCCTAAAAATCTTTCAGATAAACTTCAATATGCTATTGATCAGCATGTTCTTTCAGGTAAAAATGCAATTGTTTATGTTGATCCTGTTTGCATTTCTGACGATACACCCGGACAAAACCAGTATATGAGAAATAACTCATCATCACTGGATAAATTATTTAGAAGCTGGGGTATTAAAATTGAAAAAAATAAGGCTCTTGCTGATCTTGGGCTGACTACTCGAGTTCGTACCCAACATAATAATGTAGAATCAAATCCAATTTGGATTTCTGCAAAAGAACAATGTTTTAATAGTGATAATGTTATAACATCAAACCTTGAAAGCCTTTTATTTCCTGCTGCTGGAGCTATAAAAAAAGAAGCAAGCAGCCAGTATGATATGGAACCTTTAGTGCAATCATCAAATCAAGCAAATCTTGTTGATTCTTTTAAAGCAAATTTTGGTGCACAGGCTATTAGAAGAGATTTTAGCCCAGCTGCTGAAAAATTTAACCTGATTGTAAAAGTTCAGGGAAAATTTAAAACTGCTTTTCCTGCTGGTAAGCCAAAAGGAGATGATAAGGATAAAGAAAAATCTGATACTGATACAAAGCCTCAAATTAAAGAAGCTGAATCAAAATCAACTGTTATTGTAATTGCTGATGCTGATATGCTTTTTGATTCATATTATGTTCAAAAACAAAATTTCTTAGGCTTTAAGCTTGCTAATATGTTTAATGATAATTTAAATTTTCTTTTAAATGCCTGTGAAACACTTACAGGAAGTCAAGACCTTATTGGAATCAGGTCTCGAGGAAAATTTCAGAGGCCTTTTACAAAAGTTGCAGAACTTGAAAGTCAGGCTCAAGAAAAATGGCATTATAAAGAACAAGAGCTGGTTAAAAAGGTTGAAGACACTAACAGGCGTTTACAAGAGTTACAGCAAAAAAAGGATCCTTCTCAAAAAATGATTATGAGTCCAGAGCAGGAATCTGAAATTCAAAAATTTAAAGAGCAAAAATTAAAAATTAACAAAGAACTTAAAAATGTTAGAAAAAATCTTAGGGCAGATATTGAATCGCTTGGACGAAAAATTAAGTTTGTTAATATTTTTCTTATGCCTCTTCTTGTAACAATTGGTGGAATATTATTTGCCATTTACAGGCAGAAAAAAGCATTTAATAAATAATAATTTTTAAATAATTCGGTAGTCCATAACAGGCAGTGATTTGATTTTTGATTCCTAAAAGCTCACTATTCTTAAAGCAAAAGCATCAAATAATCAGATGTGCAAGCGTTAACAAAACTGTCTGTTATAGACCGCCAAAAATAAATATTAATATTAGGAGGAAGAAGGCCAAATTATGAAACCAAAATCAATTTTAACAATGTTGATTGTACTTATTATTCTGATTGGTGCCAGTTTAATTATTGTCAATCAGCAAAGCAATAAAAGAGCTAAACAGTCAAAATTAGGTGGTTTACTTCTGGAAAATCTTCCGGTAAACGATATTAACGCCATAACAATTAAATCTAAAGAAGATAATGTAAGCCTTGGTAAAAAAGAAGATAAATGGGTTGTTTTATCAACTTATGATTACCCGGCTGACTTTAAAAAAATAATTGAAATCGTCAAAAAATTCAAAGATTCAAAAGTTGGAAGAAAATTTAATGCTTCTAAAGGAACTATTAATCGTCTGGGCTTAAAAAAGCCTGATGATAAAGATGCAGATGATGATCAAAAAGGTATTCGTGTTATACTTGCTGATAAAGATAATAAAATCATTGCTGATGTTATTGTCGGCAAAACCAGAGATACTGAAACAGGTGCAACTGGCGGCCAATATGTTTTATTAACAAATGAAAATCAAATTTATCTAATTGATCAAACTTTAAAATATACAGAAAAAAAATCTTCTGGATGGATTGAAAAAGAGCTTGTTGATGTTAAAGCAGAGGATATTGCAAAAGTTATATGTACTGACTATGAACAAAAAACTGTTTACACTATTGAAAGACCTGAAAAAGGAAAAAAACCAGAGCTTAAAGAACAGATACCTGAAAATAAAAAATTAAAATCAAATGAACTTGATACTGTTTTAAGAGCATTGTCATCATTAAGAATTGAAGATGTTGTTAATCCTGAAGAAAAAAGAGAGGATAAATCCAAATTAACAAAGTTAGAATTTCATCTGTTCAATGGAACTTGCTATACTGTTTATCCTGAAAAAGTTTTTAAAGATGACGAGGATAAATTTTATTTTAGAATTGAAGCCAGCTATAATAAACCCCCTGAAAAAGAAACTGAAATAAGTGAAACCAAACCTGTAACAGATGATAAACAAGCAGATAAACCAGTAGAAAAAACACCTGAAGAACTGGCTTTTGAAGCTGATCAGCTTAATAAAAAAATATCCTCATGGACTTATGTCCTTTCCAAATGGAAATTTGAAAATTTTATTTCTAAAATTAATGAATTTTTTGAAGACAAAGAAGAAAAAAAAGAAAACTAATTCATTAATTGCTACTCATTCAACAATCTTAATTTAAATAAAACCGCCAGCTTTGCTGGCGGCTTCTAATACTTCATCTAATTTCTTTTCAGAAATTAATTTACATTTCGTAATTCGTTGACACTATTATTTATTAATAAATTTATTAAATCTTCATACATTTTATTTTTTTCTTTCCTTAAATTAATACGATATTTAGAGCAAAGTTTGGAAATCGGGACGGAAATAGGCGATCTAAATGTTATGTGTACAACGCTCTTTAATATGGGGCATAATCATTATCAAAATAAAGATGTTAACAATGCTATGGCAACATTGATAACAACTTATGGTATTGCAAAAAGATAGGTTATGCGCAAGTACTATCAGCATTGGAAGGCCTTGCTAAAAATTTAGGTGGAAATGATCTCTCTTTTTGGGATCAAATAGCCAATAAAATGAATATTAACATTTAATTAATAATTTATAATTACAAATTTCATTTAATGAATCCAATAAATTTAAATATATCACAATAAAATTTTTTTTCAATCCATTCATATTGCTTTGTTTTATTTCTTGCAAATAATAAGCTGATTTTATATATATTATTTTATATAATTAATTAAAATAATGAAGATTTTGGACTTCACATATCAAAATCATTCATGTGCGTACTATTTTTTACATCTTCAGATAATTTTGATAGGATACATTGCTAAAATGTTACTGATTCTAATGGATTTTGTGGTGAGTCAATAATTCTAAGACTTCATAAATTCCTTGACTGGAATCCCAAATCTTTAGATTTGGCTGTCAGCTAAAGATTTAGGGAAAAAGATTTTGGAAATATTGTCTGTAATGCCATGTAGGGGAGAACTTTATGCTCGCTCTTATTAGGGCAAAATTTATATCTATTTTATATCCAAAATAATAATAGAGCAAACATAAAGTTCATAATAGGGCAAACATAAAGTTCGCCCCTACATTTCCAAAATCTTTTTCCCTAAAGCTGTATCTTTCATTTGAATTTTTTTTGGCGCCCAAATCTAAAGATTTGGGACTCCAGACTATGAATTTAAGCCGTCTTAAGATATAACTGTCCCACCACAAAATCTGTTAGAACGAGAAATATTCCTCGTTCTAATGGTTTTGTGGTGGGTTTAGTTATGTTTAGAACGATATAAATTTCTTGACTGGAGTCCCAAATTTTTAAATTTGGGTGTCAAAAAATTAAAAATTGAAAAGACAACTGACACCCAAATCTAAAGATTTGGGACTCCAGACTATAAATTTAAGCCGTCCTAAGATATAACTAGCCACCACAAAATCTGTTAGAACGAGAATTATTCATGACTAAATCTTGCTGGCGTATCCAATTGATGAGGGCAATGCTGTTGAATTAATTATGTCCGAAATCTTTAGATTTGGGTGTGCATAATACAAATTAATATAAACACATATAATTCTTGTGATTATTTTACTCCAAATCTAAAAATTTCAGACTCCAATTCTTTATTCAACAATATTGTCATCCATACATTAAATACGCCCAAATCTTGCACCTAATAATGATTGTAAAAATTATTGTAAATAAATTATAAGGATACATCATGCAATACCCTTTAACAGAAACTATTGGAAACCCAGATTTATTTGTAGGCCGCCATGAAGAATTCGAACGAATAAATGAATGGCTCGAACTTATTCCAAAACGTCTTTCAATGTCAACAGTTATTCTTGCCAGACGAAAAAGTGGGAAAACAGCGATTTTAGAACGTGTGTTTAATCAAGTCTGGTCAAATTATGATCTTGGAATAATCCCTTTTTTTATAAGAATGAAAGACAAAGATATCTGGATACAACAATTTGCTCTCGAGTACTACCAAACATTTGCAACTCATTATATTTCGTTTTTTGAAAGAGATCCTGATATTGTTAATGACCTGCTGTCCTTTGATGAAATAAAAAAATACGCTGTTTCAAAAAAAATAAAGGTTTTGATTAAAGATTTAACTATATTAGAAAAACATACTGCTGACGGCCAATCTGGAAGCATTTGGGAGATAGCCTGCTCAGCACCTCACAGATTTGCGTCTGTTTATAATCAAAGAATATTAGTTATAATTGATGAATTCCAATATTTAAGTAATCATATATTCATTGATTCAAAACTTGAAAGATATGATAAATCAATGCCTGGAAGTTTTCACTGGCTGGTTGAATCAAAAATTGCACCCATGCTTGTAAGCGGATCATATGTCAGCTGGATTATAAAAATTATGGAAGAATATTTGGAAGCTGGACGCCTTGATAAATTTTTTATATCACCATATCTGACAAAAGAAGACGGCCTGCAGGCAGTTTATAAATATGCTGATTTTTACAACAAACCAATTACTAATCAAACTGCTGAACAAATTAATGAGCTTTGTATGGCAGACCCATTTTTTATTTATTGTACTGTTAAGAATTGTAAGAAAAATGCACTGATAACATCAGAAGGAGTAATTGATACTGTTCATAATGAATTGACTGGAAGACATTCAAGAATGTCTGGTACATGGGCAGAATATATTAATAAAACTGTTGCAAAAATAAATGATATATATGCCAAAGATATCTTACTTCATCTTTGTAAACACAATGACCGAACATGGACACCTGAAGAATTAAAAAATAAATTGGGCATTGATCTTTCTACAAAAGAAATTCATCTTCGTCTTGAACATATGCTTGATGCTGATCTCATTGAAGATGGCGGATCGGATATCCGATATCAAGGCCTGACTGATGGAACCTTATACCTTGTTTTACGCCATCGTTTTGAAGAAGAAATCAAGAATCACAGCCCTGATTTTAAATCAGATTTTCAAAAACATATTGAAGATCTTACTAACAAAAAACTTTCTCTTAAAGGCCGGTTAAGCAGCTTAATGGGGAAATTTGCAGAATTCCAATTAGCGACTGATATGCGTACACGAAAAAAATTTCCCTTATCTGTTTATTTTAAAAATGTGAAAGACAAAAAATCATTAAATATCATAGATGTCAGTATGCGTATAAAATTTCAGCGACCAGACGGCAAAGAAATGGAAATTGATATTAAAGCTGAATCTAACTGCAAACGAGTTGTTTTAATTGAGGTTAAAAAATGGAATAAAAAGGTTGGTGTTCAGGTTATTAAAGATTTTTTGGAAAAAATTGAGGTTTATTCCAAATTAAATAATGATAAGAAGATATTGCCTGCATTTTTATCTGTTGGCGGCTTTAGTTCTCATGCAAAAAAATTGTGTAAACAAAGGAATATTGGGATTGCTGAAACAATCGAGTACTTAGACCTTAAGAAATAAATTTAGAATTTTTTGTTCCTCGTTATATTGAGGGGTGCAACACAAAAAAGTTGCATTTTCTTCTTAGGTCGAAAAATAAATAAATTGAATTCTTATTCTATTTATAACACTGTGATTAGAGGTAAATTTTATAAATAGCCAAAGCCCAGTTTGTAGTTCCGCCTTTAGGCTGTTTTAACAGAATGCAGAAAAATAAACAATTAGCTCAAAAATGCTCGATAAACTGAATTAATTTCTCACCAAATTTTAATCATTGGTTTCAGCTCAAAGCGCCTAAAGGCGGAACTACAAACTGGAAATAAATTCTCCAACTTTTTTGTGTTGCACCCATATTGAGTGGGTAATGGGCGTATGTACAGGTTGGAGGAAAAAATTATCCAAGCGCTGAAAGCGCGAATTAATATAGCCCAGGGTGAAGCCCTAACAACGCCCTGGAAATAATGCCTTATGAACTATACCGGTGATATTACACCTTGTCTTTATCCGAAAGGACACTATTAACTGATTACTCCGAATCTCTTACGAGTCTAAATCCAATATAAGGGGCTTTATTATTGGAGTCAGTCCAGTTTCTAGTAGCTGATCTACAATAAATTGAACTATCCAGCCATGATCCGCCTCTTATAATTCGTTTAGATTCATTTTCATTATTATTTTGATTTTTATTTTTTGTATAGCTTCTGTAGTAGTCTTCGCACCATTCCCATACATTTCCATGTATATCGTATAATCCCCATTTGTTTGGCATTTTTTGAGCAACAGGGTGAGTAATTCCATCTGAATTTTTTTCATACCATCCTAAATTATCAATTATTTCATCATAATAAATATCTTCATTATCATTATTATTATTATTATCATTTTTATTATCAATTTTATCATTATTATTATCATTTTTATCATTATTATCATTTTGAAAATTTTTTCCAAATGTAGTTAAACTGTCAGCTCTGCAAGCATATTCCCATTCTTCTTCATTTGGGAGTCTATATTTTTGAGTTTGTTCTTTTAGATTTAATTTTTTTATAAAATTTTGTGCTTCATACCAGTTAATATTTTCAACAGGGTAATCATCGCCTAAATTTTTAAAATATGATGGATTATCATGTGAAATTGATTTCCATTGACCCTGAGTAACAGGAGTTGAAGATATATAAAAGCCTTTTTTTATTTTTACAGTATGTTGAGTTTCATCATCATCTCGGCCATTTTCATTTTCAGGACTTCCCATAGTAAATTTTCCAGGGGGTATTGGAACAAAAGTCATGCCTATAGAATTTGTAATGGACAAATCACTTTTATTTAATAATTGCTCTTTATTATAATATGATTCAGCTTCTAAAAGTTTATTTTCATCAAAATCTTTAGGGGGTAAATTATTTTTTAATATATTTAAAATAGAAAGGTGTTTTTTTCTATGTATAATAATAAATATTATTAAAATAATAATTAGAAAAATAATACAAAATAAAGAAATGATTTCAATTGTTTGTTTTTTTAAAATCTCTAAAGAAAAATAAAATAATGATTCTAATATTTTCATATTTTTAACCAAAATTTAGAAATTTATTATTTTTCTTATGTACATAATATTTCTAGCAAAGTAATATCATCACTGGGGGATGTACCTTTTGAGTGGGCATCGAGGGAATCTTTAATAGTTTCCATAATATTTTCAGGGTTGTAATTATTATCAAAAATTGATTCAAATCTATCCTGGCCAAACATTTCACCTTCAAGGTTAAATAATTCTATTATGCCATCAGAATAAATATAAAGTCTATCGCCTTTACTGACATCAAATGTTTCAAGAGAAACATCAATATTTTTACTGGCAGTAATTCCAATTGCTAAATGAGAAGAAGGAATACGAGCCTTAATTCCTCCATTTTTTCCAACAATTATTGCATCAGGAATACCTCCATTCCAAATTGAAAGGCACTTATTTTTGTCATCATAATAAACAAAACAGGCTGCAAGAAACAGGCCTACTGGTAAAATTTCTTTTAATAGATCATTAATATGATATATAATATCTGGTAAATCTTTATTACTTGAAGCAAGATTTTCAAAACTTGAAATTACAGGAATTGCACCAAGAGCAGCACGAAGTCCATGACCTGCAAAATCTCCTAAAAATGCATACAACCCTCCTTCAGGCCTTGTTTTTGCAAATATCATATCACCGCATGCTGTTTCCATTGGTGATAATATATATCTAATATTTGGATGACTTAGCTTTTCTTTTTTTACAATGTTTGCAAAAACTTGAGCTGCGAGCTTATAGTTATCATCAAGAATACGATGATTTTCTTTAAGCTCAAGAAATGTTTTTTCTTGAAGCTGCTGTAAATTATAAAATTCAGTAACATCTTGAACAATAGAACTTAAACCAATTATTGACTTATTTTTTTCAACTAAAGGTGTATTATTCCATTCACAATAGATTTCTCTGCCATCTCTTGTTTTATTTAGAACGATGTTACTTTTTTGACTTTTTATTACCTTTTTTGAAGTAGAAGAAATTTTATCAAACATATTATTAGCAACAGCTTCTTCTTTTTTAAATCCAAATATTTTTTCTGCAGCAGGATTCCATTCAGTTACATTCATATCATTATCCCATTCAATATAAGCAAGCGGAGTTTGATTAATAAAAAGTTTATTTTTATACATTGCATTTTCTAATTCATTGTTTGCCATAGAAATTTTTTCTTCAAGCCTTATTTCTTTTACCAGCTTATGAACTCTAGCCAGCAATACATCAATTTCAAAAGGTTTTTGAATAAAATCAGATGATCCAAGTTCAACTAAATTAAAATATGAATACAGCTTTGAATAACAAGTCATATGAATAAATTTAGGAGGATTGTTATATTTATTAAATACTTGTTTCATTAATTCAATACCATCCATGCCTTTTAAACGAATATCTGTAATAATTATATCACAATTCCATTTATCAAGGATATTTAATGCCTTATTTGCATCTGATGCAATTTTTATTTGATGTAAGTCTCTTTCAAGATATTGCTTTATTATTGAGCAAAATTCTTTATCATCATCAACAACTATGATTTTAGCCTCAAAATCTTTTTTCTCAAATTTAATTTTATTTTTATTATCCATTATAACCTCTTTTCCAAGTTTTTATCTAAATTAAGGCGATTTCTGAAAAAAATCTACCATTTTTTGAGTCGCTCTTTCAGGGCTCAAATCATTGTAATTTTTTTCCCTGTACTGGTATATTAGGCCATTTCAGGGCTAAGAAATGCACTAAAATCATCAATTTAATAAAGTGCAAGGGCGTAACCAAAGGATTGGAGGCAAAGCTGTTGAATTAATTAATTGGATTCCCAAATCTTTAGATTTGGGCGTTCATAATACAAATTAATATAAACACACGCATATTCCCTTGTGAGTATTTCACTCCCAAATCTAAAAATTTGGGACTCCAATCCTATTGTCCCCCATCATTTAGATACGCCCAAAGTGCAACATTTTTTGTGATGCACCTATTTCCGATTATTTGGATTATAACCGGATTTATTTTTTTCTGGAATTCACCTGAGATATTCTTCAAAAAAAACAATAGAATGATATTAAAAGTATGGCAGCGTTTAAACACCTTTTATAAATACAACAAATATATAGCCCATTTTATTAGCATTCTCAACTAAAAAGTCATTTTTTTTCTTTTCACCCAGTTAGTGATATTTTTTAGATTTAGGGAAAAAGATTTTGGAAATATTGTCTATAATGCTATGCAGGTTCGAACTTTATGTTCGCCCTTATTAGAGCAAAATTCATATCTATTATATCCAAAAAATATATGATGATGGACGTATCCAATGGATTGGCTTTTGATTGGAGTCCCAAATCTTTAGATTTGGGCGTATATAATACAACTTATTATAAACACACATATTTTCTTGTTATAATTTCATT
>Ga0272440_1004320_pt1 | contig 10200 bp, 8 predicted proteins | sample SSMMMBAug17_FD_192440 | JGI IMG/M metagenome (GOLD analysis project Ga0272440, IMG submission 192440) | Marine sediment archaeal communities from Little Sippewissett salt marsh, Falmouth, MA, United States - SSM-MMB-Aug17 | ecosystem: Environmental > Aquatic > Marine > Wetlands > Sediment ... | reverse complement strand
TTCATCAGTTATAGAACCATTATCATTTTCAATGGTATTGACTATTTCAGTACCTTCGCTGTCAGAAGGTTCGCTACCCATTGGGGGTTCATCGCTGTCAGAAGGTTCGCTACCCATTGGGGGTTGATCGCTCGTTGGCGGTTCACTGCCCATTGGGGGTTGGTCGCTGGTTGGCGGTTCACTGCCCATTGGGGGTTGATCGCTGGTTGGCGGCTCACTGCCCATTGGGGGTTCATCGCTGGTTGGCGGTTCACTGCCCATTGGGGGTTCGTCAGCAGGTAGGTCGCTACCCATTGGTTCTACTGCTGATGGCTCCTCACTTCCTGAAGGCTCAGTGCTGTCCGATGTGTCAGGTGAAGGTTCTGATTCCTTCTCTTTATCATCTGAATCCTCAACAGGTTGAGCTGAAGAATCAGGTGTGTCAGCAGCAGGCCCCATATCTTCAAGACCTTCAACACCTGGCATAAACGCTGGTGCAATGCGGTCTTCAAGAGTTTTTCCACCTTTCAATTTTTTTTTCGCCATTGGTCTTTCTCCTTTTTGGATATGATCGTCCAACTTTGGTTTTTCTAATTCAGGCGGATAATTACTGACTAACATCACGCGTTTGGAAAAACCAAAGTTGGACGATCATATAAAGAAAAATAATAATATTATTGTTGAAGTCATCATGGTGTTAACCTTGCCAGGACGAACAATGTTTAGATACCTCACATAACAACACCGGACTCAGGAATAATTCTGTAAAATACTTTTGAAGCTTTTTAAACTTTACTATTACTAATTTTTTCAAAGCTATTATTACCAATGTTTTGCTGAATTATTTCAGGTTTTGGTCGTTTAAGCATAAAAATCATTCGATTGGAACGTACACGATCTTTTGCAATTTTTGTTTGAGCAGCGCGCCTTAAATCGTTGATTTTTATATTATCGAATGATTTGTTCAACATATTAATCTCTTTTTTTATTTTTTTAGAAGTATTCTGATTCTCCATCAGAAAAAATAATTTTTCCTGCACCAGTGGTATCAATAGTAAAATAAAAGCCATCTGCACCTTCATAAGAATAACTGCCATCTGTACGCCAGGTTTCAACAGCCCCATTAGAATAATGTGTTTCCCCTGAACCATCAGGATAATATGTCCGCATTGTACCATCAATATCGGTTTTGCTGACAGTGCCATCATCGTACCAGACATCAATTGAACCATCATCATTGACAAATTCTCCACGCTCAAACTGGCTTTCAGGAATAATTTGGCCGCTACTATCAATATAAAAAACCTCTCCAGTTGAATCCCATTGAAATCCTGTGCCATCTGGATAATTTATTAAGCCAGAACCATCGGCGTGGTAAACACCCTCTGTACCATCATTTCCATGCCACAAGCCTGAACCATCAACGTTCCAGGTGGCAATGGATTGATCTGAAAATATGTACGAACCTGAACCATCAGCATGATAATGATATTGTGTTCCATCGCTGCCATTGTAATGATAAGCGCCATCATCATACCAATTGATTTCTGAACCGGTTTCATCAATGATGTTTCCCGATCCATCATTATACCAAATTTCATGAGATGTATCTGAAAAGTCGGCAGTTAAGACATCGTAGTTATCAAAATATTGATCTTCTATGGTTGATTCAGAAAAAAAAGTGGGAATGGAATTATCGTCTTGATTATCATTTATTTCTAATGTATCACTATCCATATGATTTTGAATTTCTGAACAGGAATCATCTTTAATTTCATTATTGATATTTATTTCATTTGTGTTACTGATTTGTTTATCATCCAGTTCTTCTGAAGGTTGGTGCATGATATCTGTATTTGCAGTTAATTCTTCTATACCATCTGCGCCCGGAAACAATGCAGGAGAGATTCGATCTTCTAATTCTTTCGCTATATGAAGTTTTTTACGTGCCATTGTAACCTTCTTTTAGAATTGGTTAGGAATTCTCGGAAAATAACTTCCACATTATTGATATTGTTCGTTTTGAGGTAATTGTACTGTAGAGACGTAGCATGCTACGTCTCTACACGACCTTATTTTTTTGTACGATCAAGAAAAATGAGGATGTTATTTTCAGAGCATTCCTTAGAGATCGTTAAGGAAATCTTTGAAAACAAGAAAAACGAGCATGATTTTTTCAAGCTTTCCTTAAGTGATTATTTCAAATCATATGCCATAATTGACAGATATTTTATGTAATAGAATTACTCGAATAAATTTAAATAGTTAGATATAATACTTAAACGTAATTATACGCAACCGACGTCCAACAATTTATTGACCAAAATGTCAATACAATCGAAAATAATAGATATAAGCTATTGATATTAAGCAAATAATTGAATTTGAACATCCTTTTGACCTTTTGGTCATAATTGTAAATTTTATTTGACCCAAATTTTTTGATAAATATCTTCGTTATATTCGTCGAAAGAAAGTCATGCAACAAACAATCCCACAGGATGAAAAGGCTGCAATAACCATATCGGCCAATCTGCCATGTGATTACACAGGTAGAAACCACAAACAAGATACATTTTTTTCAATTGAAAAAATCAATACAGTATTGGAACAATTTATTTTACGTCCAACACAGATTGTCAGTGACTGCTTATTATCCATATTAAAGGACTATTTTTATGTCACCGCTGCGCAGATAAAATATCAGCAGAATAAAGCTTTGGAATGGACTATTTTATCAGAGTTTGCTGATCAGGAAAAACTTGACAGAACAACAAATGAAACAGAGCAATTTCACTGCACTGCATCATCAGGAAATATATATTGCCTTGACATTCACTATTCCAAACAGGTCAAATCAATATTCCCAAAAGAATACTGCCAAATGATTCTTCTGGTCTTTTCATTGTGTCATCAGTATCAATCAAAAAAGCCGTTCAAGCATGTCAATACGAATGATTTGAAAGAATTCCCCTGGCGTGATTTAGTTGGGCATCAATTAAAGAGTCATTTGCAAAAGTATACTGATTTATGCCGCCACTCAGACACAGTTTTGATAACTGGTCAAACAGGAACAGGAAAGGAGCTGGTTGCGCAATCGCTTCACAGACTATGGCAGAGAGCAGGCAAATTTGTCGCCATAAATTGTGCCGCCATAGCACCTGATTTGTTGGAAAGTGAACTGTTTGGTGTGACCAAAGGGGCGGCAACAGGTGTGACATCTCGTGATGGCTATTTTGCAGAAGCACAGCAGGGAACATTATTTCTTGATGAAATATCCGAAATGCCATTGCTGCTGCAAAGCAAACTATTGCGTGTGATTCAGGAAAGAGAGTATTTTAGTGTTGGATCAATGAAGTCGCAAAAAGCTGATGTTAAAATCGTGGGAGCAACCAATCAGTCGCCTGTGTTGTTACTTTCGGGACAGATGCGGGCTGATTTGTATTTTCGATTGTCGCAAACTGTCGTCACATTACCGCCACTCAAGGATCGAACAAATGATATTGCCAGTTTATGTCAATTCTTTTTAGAACAATTAGAAACAAAGTTAGGACGCAAAATTGTAGGGTTAAGCCAGTCAGCTCTTGACATATTAAAGCAATATCATTGGCCTGGCAATGTTAGGGAATTACAGCATATATTGCAATATTTGTATATCAACACGCCAGAAGGTGCTTTGATTCAAAGCATTCATTTACCTGATACGTTTCATAAACTTGATGACATTCCTGCAACTGGAACTTTGGCAAGTATTGTTCGGTCTATTGAAAAAAAAGTGATTTCACGAGAACTCAATCGCTTAAAAAATGTAGGTAATGCGGCAAAAATATTGGGTTTGAGTGAAGGTTATTTATATCGAAAAATTAAACAATTGGGGATAAAATGGAAAATGTGAAACATTATTTGATAGTTGCGGTATTTATTTTTCAAGCAATAACTTTATTTGCGGAGATGGATACAAATAATCTATCTGAGATTGGTAATTATGGTGTAATCGGCGGTGTCGTAAAACCAGTCCAACGCGCCAGGTTGTCGTTTGCACAGTCAGGGGTTTTACTCCAGGTACCTGAAGAAGGCCAGATCATCAAAAAAGGATGGCTCGTTGCGCAACAGGATGATCGGTCTGCCAGAATCGGTCTGGCGGAAGCGGAGGCTGCTCTTGAAAATGCCCGCCTGGCCATTGAAACAGCACAACATGAAAAAAATAAAACCCAACGCTTGTTAAAGGAAAAAATTGTTGCGCCTATTGCATTGACTGAAGCCAATTTTGAATTAAAAAAAGCACAGGCACAATTAAAAATTGCCAAAGCAGGCCATGTGGCTGCTAAATTGAAACTGGAACAATGCAAACTGATCGCACCTTTCAAGGGTGTGATTGTCGAAGTTTTTGGCAATATTGGGGAGCAATCCGGTCCTGGAAATCCTGTTGCAGAAATTGTAGATCTCAGTCGCCTGGAAATAAGTGTGGATATTCCATTAAAGATGTCTAAAAATATCAAACCCGGTATTCAGACCGCTATTTTGAGTGATACAAAAATTGTGGGTAAAGCTGAAGTCCGGGTGGTTTTACCTTTGCTTGATCCTGCAAGTGGACTTCGTCGGGTGATATTTCGCGTGATAGAGGCCGATGAGATGTTAACTGGTCGGCATGTCAGTCTTGCTCCCTGGCAATAAAAATTAAGGGATATGTTTAGGAATAATAATTCATCTTAACCTCTTTATCCAAATCAGCTTTGATTTTATTATTCTTTGGCTATTAAGGAATGCTCGGAAAATAAGTTCCCCATTTAATATATTGAATTCCTATTTTTGAACCAGGATTACGCTGAAGAAGATGAATAGAATTGACTCTTTCAGAAATGAGGAACTTATTTTCAGAGCATTCCTTATTGTCTTTAGGCTCTCCCGCATGAAGCTAATTCAGCACCTGGTTTCCTTCACCAGATAATCAACCAATAAATTTGTATCCAGTTCAACTTGCTGACGTGTTGACAAATTTTTTACCTGAACTTTTTGTTCATTGAATTCGTTTTCTCCGCATATCACAATAAACCGGACACCTCGGCTGATAGCATAATTGAATTGCCGCTTAAAAGTCGTATCTTCAACCAGACAGACTTCTGTCCGAACATTTGCCATTCGCAAATCTTGAGCCATTTTTAAGTAATCGGCATCATGATCTTTTGAAATACGAATAATCATAACATCAGTCACAGTCTGCTTTTTGGAATCAATTGATTTCAGATGATTCAATGCGGCAAATAATCGATCCACACCGATGGATGCTCCCACTGCTGGCAATTCTTTTCCAGTAAACCGGCTGACCAGGTTATTGTATCTTCCGCCCGAAAATACAGAGCCAAATTGAGGTGCATCGCATAGTTCCATCTCCATAACCGGACCAGTATAATAATCCAGTCCTCTTGCAATGGAAAAATCAATTTCTATTTGCGTCAAAGGAATGTCCATAGCGGTTAAGTAAGTAAATATTTCTTTTAACTCGGAAATACCTGCCATGGCAATATCAATGCCATCGAACAATTTTTCGCATTCACAAATTTTTTGATCATTGGTTCCCCTGATCTCTAAAAATGAGGCAATTTTTGAAACTGCGTCCTCTGATAGATGTGGTGCAGGATCATCAAGGGATTTTGGGGGACGAGTCAACTCTTTTAAAACAGCATTTTTTCCAATTTTATCAAGCTTATCCAAGATTCGCATAAATTCACAACCGATAATTTTTTGAGAAATTGATGATCGGTCATCAATTTTGCATAAATGGGTTAGACCATTTAAAATCTTTCGATGATTAAGACGAATACGAAAATTTGAAACGTCAAGTTCATGCATGGTGAGTACCATCAGCGCAATAATTTCAGCATCAGCCATCATGGATGATGTTCCAGCAATGTCAGCATCAAACTGATAAAACTGGCGAAATCGACCATGTTGTGGATTGTCTGCTCGAAAAACTGGCCCAACGACCATACGTCGCCAGGGCAAACGAATGCCAGTTTTCGATCTGGCATCATATGGGTTGGCAGCTAAAATACGTGCAAATGGCACAGTATGATCAAATGGTAATGCCAATGGTTCGTCATCATCAGTTTGTTTGATGTGAAATATATTTTTGCCGGTATCACTGGTTTCACCAGATAGAATTTTTTTAAATTCAATACGCGGCGTTTCTATAGGATCAAAGCCGAACCGCCGGAAAACATTCTCAATGATTTGCAACATTTTTTCTCGAGCAAGGTAATCTGCCGGTAAAAAATCAAGAAAACCACCCGGCCTTTCGGGCTTGACAATATATTCAGACATTTTTTTCTCCTTTTTCACGAGGATTTTTTTTATTGTTATTATTTTTCCTTATTTATGGAATTATTATAACAAACGATACCAAAAACATAAATAAAAAAACATAAAAAAGCGGGGCATACTTATGCAAAATTATCAAACTGTTCCACTAAAACAATCCATTGTAACACGCCTTTTAAAAATAACATTTGCCATATATTTCGCAGTCACGTTAACAGTGACACTTGTACACATGGGCGTTGAGTACTATTATGCCAAAAAGGAAGTTTTGAATGAATTAACAATACTAAAAAAAACATTTGAACCCGGGCTTGAGGATGCGGTCTGGACATTGGATCTCGAACGTCTGGATTCTATTCTTAAGGGAATGCTGGAACATCCAGTTATAATCGGTGTAAAAGCCATTGATGAAGAAGATGTTGGCATATTTGGGGCCGCAGGAATGTTTATGGGGGCAGATGGCGAATATATTCAGACAGACTCGCAAGGAAACTATGAAACAATTCAATCTCAAAAGACCATATTTGAATCGTTATTCTGGCACGGATTTGATCTATCCCATGTTAATGACCGCAACCGACGAATCCGATTGGGTAAGGTAATTATTTATTCCAGTAACTCTGTTGTTTTGGGGAAAGTTAAACTTGGCTATATTTTTTTAATTGTGAATGCAATTATCAAGACAATTGCGCTGTGGGTTCTATTTTTATTTGTCGGTCGTATACATTTAGGACGTCCTTTGAGCAAGTTTATTGCTGCAATTAAGCAAATCGATTGGAAAAATATGGCAGAATACCGAATTCAGGTTTACAGCAGCGGCCATAATGAAATTCGGTTGCTTGAAGATGCCTTTAACACAATGATTACAAAACTTCATATGACCATGAATGAATTCAAGCGGGCTGAAGAAGAGGTTCATGCATTGAACGAAAAACTTGAACACCGCGTTATTGAAAGAACCGCTAAACTTACAGAAGCAAACATGCGCCTAAAAATTGAAGAATCCAGAGCCAAAAAACTGTTGAGCATGAATCAAATGATTAGAGAACCTGTGATTGAATTAATTCATTATGCACTGGAATCCAGTGTTCAGCACAGCAATAGTGAAATGGGCTTTGTTGTTTTTTTTGATAGTCAGGAAGAAGTGGATCATGTTTATGTCTGGTCTCAAATTGATGGTCATCTTGACTGTGAAAATCACAGTCAATTGATGTTTCCAAATACGCAATCCCAACAATGGCGAGAAATTATCCTGAATCGTACAAACAAGATTGATAATGACGTTCAAAATCTGTTCTATACAAGTATCAAAAATTCCAATGTTATTCCAATAGTACGTCAATTGATTGTACCCCTTATCCAGGAATCATCATTGATCTTACTGGTAGGCGTGGCCAATAAAACTGAAGACTACACGTATTACGATGCTTACCAACTGACATTATTGATGCAAGGGCTTGTTACAATTATGCAAAAAAAACGTGCAGATGGAAAAATTCTGGAAATCAACAAAGACCTTGAGCAAAAAACAAAAGAGTTGAAAGCATCATTAAAAGTGATCCAGCAGACACAAAACCAACTTGTGGAATCAGAAAAAATGGCCTCTTTGGGTGAATTGGTTGCAGGTGTCGCACATGAAATCAACACGCCAATTGGCCTTGCTGTTACCGAATCCTCATTTATGGAATATAAAACATCAGAGCTTTCCAAAAAATATCGTACAGGTAAAATGAAACGTTCAGATCTTGAAAAATATATTAAAACTGTTACCGAGGCCTCAGTTGGCATTTTAAAAAATCTCAATCGGGCTGCAAATCTAATTCAGAATTTTAAACAGGTTGCTGTGGATCAATCCAGTGAACAGAAACGACAAATCAATGTCAATCAGTATTTGAATGAAATCCTGGTCAGTTTACGTCCTAAATATAAACGAACAATGCATAAGATTACAGTTAACTGTTCTGATGATATTGATATTGTTACGTATCCCGGTGCATTTTATCAGGTAATTTCAAATTTAATAATGAATTCACTCATTCATGGCTTCGAACATATTGACAATGGGGAAATGGTATTTAATATTTCATTGCAGGCATCAAATGTATTCATTGATTATTCCGATAATGGCAAAGGCATTGAATCAGGTCATATTTCCAAAATTTTCGATCCATTTTTTACCACAAAGCGAGGAAAAGGAGGGACAGGCCTGGGCCTTCATATTGTTTACAATCTTGTGGTCCAAAATTTAAAAGGAACAATAACCTGCTCCAGTGAAGTGGGTAAAGGATGTCGTTTTTTGATTACATTGCCTGCGAAAATATAACTCAAATTTTCAAGGAGGCACATGATGAATTCATTTAAATTTTTTATTTACTTAACAATTGGACTCTTATTTGCAGGTTTTGTTCATGCAACAGATCACCCTTTATTTCCAGATAATCAATTATTTGAAACTGGAGAATTTACAAAGGCGCTGCCCCAAATAACCTGTGATGCTGATAATTTTTGCTTTTCTCAGGTACTTGAAGGTATTATTGTTACCCATACCTATACAATTAAAAACAGTGGTGATGCCATATTGCAAATTTTGAAAGTGAAAACTGGATGTGGATGCTCGTCAGTCACCTATGATGATGAAATATTGCCTGGTAAATCAGGCAATATAACCCTTAGAATCGACACAAATGGTTATGGTGGAAAACACTATAACGAAGTTATTCATATCATCACCAATGATCCCAACACACCTGATTTCAAATTAACTGCAAGTGGACCCGTGGACGCTTTGGCAACTGTTTCGCCCAAAGGTGTCAGTTTCAAGGGAAAATGTACATCATTACATGAAGCAATGGTTACAATTGCACCCAATAAAAATTATTCATTTGAAATAACTGGTATCAATTTGGGAAATTTAAAAGATAAAGTCTCATGCACGTTAACGAAAAAGGAAAGTGCTTACCTTTTGTCTGTTCAGAATCAAATGAAAACCCAGGGTCGTTATTGGGGGAAAATAAAACTAAACACAGATCATCAAACAATTAAACAGATTGATTTGTGGGTTTCGGCAAATTTAAAATAAACGTGGAGTCATTATTATGATTGTCGTATGTGATAATTGCCAAAAAAAATATCGCCTGGATGAAAAAAAAATTCCAGCCAAAGGCACAAAAGTTAAATGTTCCAATTGTAATAATGTTTTTAAAGTACCCCCAACAGGAAAATCTCAGCCAATAAATAAAAGTGAATCACCACCAAAGACAACTGAAACGCCTCCAAAAACAAAAGAGTCTGATACAAAAACTGAAATCAGTCATGTAAAAACTGAAATAAAAAATCTGCCAAAATATGCGGAGTGGGATAACGATATTATTGTAGTAATCGTGCCAGGTGATACGTTGGATGCTTCCAATTGTCCAGATTTCAAAGATGCGATGCATAGCATTCTTGAGACCCCGAATAAAGTCATTTTTAATATGGAAAACATTCAGTTTGTGGACAGCTCGGGTTGCGGCACTTTAAATGCGTGTATCAAACGAATAAAAAAACATGGCGGCGATATAAAAATTTGTAGTGTATTGGATCAGGTGGGGGCTATTTTTCGGCTGATAAAATTGGATCGGGTGTTTCATATATGCGATACCCTTGAGACAGCAGTTCGTGCGTATGCATCAAACATCCACCATTCGTAATAAGTAAGGAACTCTCTGAAAATAACTTCCCCATTATTGATATTGTTCGTTTTGAGGTAATTGTACTGTAGAGACGTAGCATGCTACGTCTGTACACGACCTTATTTTTTTGTACGATCAAGAAAAAGAGGATGTTATTTTCAGAGCATTCCTAAGGAATACTCGAAAAATAAGTTCCTCATTTACTTATGTGCCAGCCCGATGTAGGGGCTGG
>Ga0272440_1004319_pt1 | contig 10201 bp, 5 predicted proteins | sample SSMMMBAug17_FD_192440 | JGI IMG/M metagenome (GOLD analysis project Ga0272440, IMG submission 192440) | Marine sediment archaeal communities from Little Sippewissett salt marsh, Falmouth, MA, United States - SSM-MMB-Aug17 | ecosystem: Environmental > Aquatic > Marine > Wetlands > Sediment ... | reverse complement strand
CAGCAGCTGAAGCTAAAGCTGCAAGACACCATCTTCTATTTGTAATTTTTACTGCTTTAGGTAGACCAGTTGTTCCTGAAGTAAAAATTAACATGGCAGTATCATCTGCAAAGCCAGGATTTAAGGGATAAGGAGATTCATATGTTTCAATTTCACAATCAATGCATTTATCCAGATGGCATACATTTTCTGGTATATAGGAACTTAGATCTCCTAAGATAAAAATAGATTCAATAGGAATATTAATATCAATATCAATTACTTTTAAATGATTTTCATCTACAATTAATTTCTCTACTTTAGCTGCAATAAGTGCTTGATTTAGGGATTTGCCTTTTAAATCCTGGTTTAATAATACTGCGACTGCGCCAATACGATTAAGTGCAACAACCGCAGTAAGAAAATCAGGATGGTTGTCCATAAAAATTCCAACATTCATTTCAGGTTTTATACCGCAATTAATTATAGAAGAAACTACCTTATTAACATTATTATCAAATTGCTTGTAAGTGTATGAATTGCCCTTCCATAGTAGAAATGTTAAGTCAGGTAATGCCTGAGCCTGTTCACTTACAACCTGAGCAATACTCATTGCACCAGCATTATCTTTAAGCTGCCATATTTTTGCAAGTCTTGGTAATTGCCATCTTATAATATCAATCATTTCTGCAAATTCTACAGAGGCATTTCCAATACGATTCCAGAAGGAATCAATTATATCTTTTGCAATATCATATAAAGGAGCAAAATTACTATGTTCAAATGTTATATTTACGTTATTTTTATCAGTTTGTTCTGGTTTAAAATTTGAAGGGTCGTATCCTTTATCTACTTCTTTGATCCATTGAAAAACAACTGGCCAGGTAATATTAATTGATTTTTTTCCAACAACTAATCCAAAATGTCCAGCATGCAATTCCATTTCAAATATTTTTGCTTTTATAGCTGCTTTTTGGATATACCTTACAGATGGAGGGCGACCAAATGTATCTCGAGAACCAACAAAATATAAAATAGGTACTTGAATATCAGCAAGGCTTATGGATTTATTATTAATTATGACACCTCCAGAAACCATTCTATTGTTGACAACCATTTCATCAACAAATTTTCTTAAGGCAGGCCCTGGCCAGGCAACAAAACCTTCACCCCCTAAAAAGCGTCTCTGGATTTCACGTCTTTCAAGTGCATCCCTGTCATGAAGTATCATAAAAAAATCAATGATTTGTTTTAGTTCTTTTCTTGCACTCAGGAGTTTAAAAGTTGTACTGGAAAGTGCTCCTGAAACACCATTCAAAAATTTAATTGGAGTAGTTAAGACTTTACTTCCCTTTTGAATTACATGTTGAGCAACATCACTTCTAATATTAGGTAAGTTTCTGTGAATATCTACAGGACTTCCAAATGTAATGACTGAGGAAATTCCTTCATTTTTTCTATAAGCAGCAGTAAGATAAGCAAATATTCCTCCTTGAGAATAACCAGCAATATGGACATCTTTTCCAATAAATTCTCTAACATAATCAACTGCATTGCTAACACCGATAATATGATCATCAAGAGTTCGGTTCATACCGCCTTCTTCAAATTCTGGAGCTCCAAAATCAACAAGCCAGACATCAGCGCCTTTTGCTTTTAAAAAACTGACAGCACTCAATTCTGGTGACATGTCATATATTTCAGAAGCTAACATTAAAGGAGGTATTAAAAGTATTACTGGTTTATCATCTTTTTTTAGGACATCACCATGATCAAGGTATCTCCTTAGTTTAAATACTCTTTCTTCATGTACGACCATAAATGGTGAATTTTGTGTGGAACTCAATCGGCCTTCAAGAATAACAGCCAAAGCGTTTTGAACCCCTTTATTTAAATAATACGCTCTTTTTCTGAGCTGTCTAATTGATTTTATAGCTTTTTTACGAGGATTGAACATATATAAACTCCAATATAATTAAGATTTAATACAAAAAATTTTATTTAATACTTCTGTTAACTGATTTTTGGTATAAGGTTTTGGTATAATGCCACAAAAACCATAATCCTTATAGTTTGCCATTATTGGATCATTGGAATAACCGCTTGATACAATAGCCTTAACATTTGAGTCAATTTTTAATAATTCTTTCATTGTTTCTGCTCCCCCCATTCCTCCAGGAATTGTAAGGTCAAGAATTACTAAATCAATTGGTTTTCCAGACTTTAAATTTTCACTGTAAACTGAAACAGCCTGAGCTCCATCTTTTGCTAAAACTGTTTCACATCCCAGCCTTTTTAGCATTCTGTCTATCATTTTCAAAATAGGTTCCTGGTCGTCCATTATTAAAATTTTGGCATTTCCCATGCTATTAGAATTTTGTTTTTTTTCAGTAAAAACTTTATCTTTATTATTCGCTGGTAAATAAATTGTAAATGTTGTTCCTTCATTTTCTATGGAATGTACATAAATCAAACCATTATGCTTTTGAATAATTGAATAAACAGTTGACAGACCTATGCCATTTCCTGTTTGCTTTGTTGTATAAAATGGATCAAATATTTTATTAATAAACTTTTTAGGAATTCCTATCCCATAGTCTTTGATGTCTATTTTTATGTAGTTGCCTGGGGGTAAAGGTTCTGTAGAATTTTGTGGTTCAAATGTAACGTTCGAAGAATGTATTTCAACAATACCACCTCCTGGCATTGCCTGTATGGAATTTATTACAAGATTGCTTACTACTTGATATATCTGGCCTTCATCAATATCAAGAGACCATAAATTTTTATCCAGATTAAATTCACAACGAACCTTTGACCCTCTGATAACAAAATTTGAGGATTCAATTAAGATAGGATTTAAATCAGTATTTTTTTTAACAGGTTCACCACCTTTTGAAAAAGTTAAAAGCTGTTGTGTAAGTGATTGAGATTTTTTTGCTCCATCCAGAGAATCTTCTATAATTTCTGATAATTCGGTATTATTTTTTGTAATTGAACTGGCATAAGAAAGATTACCAATAATCACACCTAACATATTATTAAAATCATGAGCAATACCACCTGCTAAAGTACTTATTGCTTCCATCTTTTGGGTTTGTTGTAATTGCAATTCAAACTTTTTTTGAGCTTCTTCAGATAGTTTTCTTTCTGTTATGTCTGTAAAAAATCCAATATTACAATCTTTACCTTCAATAACTGCATTAGCTGTACAAATATCTGTGTATTTGATTGTATGATCTTTTCTCAAAACAGGAATATTTAAAGCTAATTGTTTTTCACCCCGCGCTTGTGCTTCAAATTCTGCAATAATTAAGTCTAAAGATTCTTTTGGATGAATATCCATTACACTCAAATTTTTAAGCTCTTCCTCTGAGTAACCTAAAATTTTACAAATAGCAGGATTTGCAAATTTAAATTTTTTTGATTCTATGTCTGCAACTAGAATGCCCTCAGCACTTCTTTCAAATAATGTTCTATATTTTTGTTCTGACTCCATTAAAAAATCATTACTTATTTTTAACTCCAAGGTCTTCTTTTGTGCAAGCTTCAATGCCTGATATCTCGTGTTTACAAGAAGGTAAATAATCAACCACAGTAAAAAGCTTACAATCAGACCTGTTAATATTACAAAGCTATCTGTTGATTGATAGAAAATATAAAAATCTGGGCTGGTTGAACTGTTAATTTTTTGGTGATTAATTAGATAAACACTCAAAGTAATTATTATACAAATAACTAGGATAGTCCAAGATAGCCACCATAATTTATTCTTTTCTATTTGTTCATTTTTCATTTTTTTATACTTTATTATTATATTATAAAGTAACTGACATGTATCAAAATATCTTCCATTTAGTTTTAATTCTGGTTAATTCTGCTTGAGTTTGTATATTAAATATTTGATGATTAAAAACAGGTTCAGGTTCTAAATCAATATTTTTGCTTAAACATTGTAGTTCATTTTCAAGTACAGCATCGCCACAGAATGTAATGTTTACTTCAGATGGAAGATATGTTTTCTGAACTTCTATTGGTACATTCTCCATTGCCCATTGTAAATAAACTGTATTATTAACATGCTTATTAAAATCAAGGTGATGCATACGTACTTTTATTTTTTCTGATAAATCATGATTATCTAGAGGATCAATTGAGATAAAATTATTGTTTATATCAATTGTGTTTTCAAGCAATTCTTCTGGTAGGAACCTGTTCAAACGAACTGGCTTTTTTGTATCTAACTGAATGATTACCCATGAGCTTTTTCCAGAAAATAAAATACGGCCATCTGTATCTTTAGCCTCAAAAGATCTAAGTTCATATAGTTTTTTATGTGGATGTCTCCATGTTGTGAGATGAATGTTTGTTTCCCATGCTGGATAATCATAAATTTCTAAATTTGTTTTATATATTACCCATGCAAAATTTTTTTTAATAAGATCTAATGCTGAAATTCCAAGCGTTCCAGCATGCAATGTTGCAATATCTTGAAAATAGTTTAATATATTGGGACATGATATCCTCCCATTTGCACCTGTTTCTGAGTAACGAACAGTATATATTCTTGATAATTTATTTTTATTGACTAAAGTATCGCTTTTCATAAAACTTGACATAACATTACCTTATTAATTAAGATGAACAATTAATAAAAATTGAAATATTATTTTTGTAATTGTTTATTATAAATCAGGGAGAATATCATTGAAAGAAAACAAAATGCAACCAGAAAAAAGTATGAACTTAAAAAAAATATTTCCTAATGCGTATATAACAGTTAATGAGCTTACAATTAAAATAACGAAAAAAAATAGTTTGTTCATTCTGACATTTTTTGGACTAACGGCCATTTTAGTTGGTCTATTTTTATATTTTCAAACAAATCTTATAAATGAGGCTGAGCAACTATCAGAAATTATTCGGTAATTGATCTTACAAACTATTATGGACAGGCAAGTGATCATATGAAAAATACAAGAAAAAAATTTAACAGCATTGTAACGCAATCATTAAAAAATTGCCTTGATAATCACTCGGTTGATAATAGTCTGATCTTACTGTTTCAGCTAACTGACAAATTTCCAGAAATTGATAATATTTCACAAAAGTCAACAGGATTAGATTTATCATCGTCTTTATTTAATCAATATAAAATTGATCAAACAGATTTTTTATGTGTACTTGAACATAAGGGGTCAAGTTCATATTTAAATAGTTCAACTATTCGTAAAATAATAAGTTTGATAAAAAAATCAAATAAAAAGAACCCTCCTGATGCAATTGGCTTAATTGTCGATGTCAGATATTTACGTGTGTCTGATACAAGAGATATTTTTCAAAAAGGCCAGTTGATTAGGACATGGATTGATGTGATAAGAGATGCAACATCACAGAATATTCCAATTACATTGATAATTAGAAATGCAGAAGATTTGGATGGTTTTTCAGATTGGACAAATAGTATACCTGAAACTCGTTTAAATGAAGCCTTTGGTTTTGCTCTTCCTGATGAAGAAATTGAAGCTCAGTCTTTTATTTCTGCTGCAATTAGAGAGATCAACAATAATTTGTTAAGTTTTGAAATACAGGATAATGATTCAGACGCACCTGGTAAAAGATTAACAAAATCACTAATTTCTTTAAAGCAAAACATTTCATCTTTGGCCAATGGTATTCTTCAAACACAACCAGATCTTACTCCACCTAAATTTATCGGTGTTTATTTTATGGGAATGGTAAACAGTTCGGTTCCTCAGATTGATGAAACAGCTTTGGATTTAGTGGCTGATGAAGAAATGGAAAAGTTACCAGATTCTGGAGTCACTTTTCAACAGCCTGTTTTTGTAAAAGATGTTTGCACAGAAATTTTTCCAAAAGCCACTACTTATACACAGCCCTATGAACCAGAATCTAAATATGGTATTTTTTCTAAAATCATTTCAGCCTGCATGTTACTAACATTGATTGTCTTTGCTGTTTTATTATTCACTTCATATATTTCACATTTAAATACTTTGCAAAATACTCATCAAAGCATTTCAATGCTTCAAAAAAATATTGCTACCCCTCTTGATGCTGTTCCTTATTTTCATTCTTTAAAAAATAATATTTTAGACTTAGAAAGTACTGTTACTGAATGGTGGTTACCCTGGTTAGGCTTTTCCGATGATATTGAGGTCATAAACCAGTTAAAACATAAATATGTAATTACATTTAGAAAATATTTACTCAAACCATTAATTGATGAGTATCTTGTTGAAGTTCGCAAACATATGGGGCAAAGATCAGCCATAAAGGAAGATAATAATGATTTTCATAAAAAAAGTGCAAAATATATGGGGACACTTGTTTTTTATGTAGATCATATTAATAAATTTTTATCGTCACCTGAAAATGATTATTTAAATTCACAGTCAAACTGGTTTAAAAATGGAAAAGAAATCTTTATTAAACCTTTGTCCAATGAGAGATATACCTTGTTCTTAGCTTGTTATGATCAGGCTTTAATATGGGCAAAGCATAAGAAAAAATTTCGTAAAGATTTACACCTGCTGCAAACTTCTATTCAAGAAATGGTTGTAGTTATGCCTTCTTTGATTGAATGGACTATTCCTTTTGTTAATGATCAGGTTATGGGTATACAACTTGCTAATTTGTGGAAAAAAGAATTTCATATTAATTTGCCAGATTCAGAAATACAAGGAGCTTTTACAATTCCAGGATACAATTTTATAGGAGAATTTTTCAATATTATTCGCAAGGCTCATTCTCAGCCAGCATCTTTTGATGAGCGTTTAAATGACTTTAAACGAGATTATCAAGAAAAATATATACAAAAGTGGGAAAAAGAATCAAAAGAATTCCTGGCTATTTCAGAACATCTTGATGGACGAAGTGATTGGGCAGATGTAATGACTCATTTATCAGATGAAAAACAAAATCCTTTTTTTAAAATGATTAAATTGCTAGTTGAACATACAAAACACCTTAAGGGCAGCAGAAAAAACTGGCCTAAATGGCTTAGTTTTAGTCATCAATTATATGAAAACACATCCATTGGTATTTCATCTGAGTCCAAGCATTTAACTAAAACAAGTATAGATAATATTAACGTTCAAAAAGTTAAGAATAATAACGAAGTAGCCATATCTTTTCAAGAATATGTTGGAGCTCTGAAGAGGATGTCTGACTTTCCAGACTCTCCTGAACGTTCTTATAAATTGATAAAAAATTTTTTTACAAATTATGGAGAGTTTTGTCCAGGAGATGGACCAGACACAATTGCATGCTTAAGTATATTTCAACTTCAATCAATGTGGGCTAAAAGGAATAAAGAAAACGCTGCTTTTTGGGACTTGTATGAAGGACCACTAAATTTTATTCAGAGATTTAGTATTCAAGAAGCTGCTTGCCAGATTCAGCAACATTGGGAAGACAAAGTTCTTTCAGCTGATACACAGGCAGCCCCAAATGAACTTGTAAAAACTCAAAAAGCAGAAACAAAAAAATTTATTAATACAATTTGCCAACCATTCCTTGAAAAAATTACTCAAACCAGGTACGCACCAAAAAGAATATCTAACATGACCTTGCCTTTTAATGACTCTTTATTTAAGTACGTTGCATTTAATCCAGGCACTCAAAAACTAAAGAACAGGTATCCAGTAATTATTAAAGCTTTACCATCACGAACAAACTCAACATCAGAATTTCAACCTCAGTTGACTTTAATAAAAATGAAATGTCAGAGTAATCAGCAAATTTTAATTATCGGTCATCAACCAACTCAAGAAACTTTTTTTTGGTCTGAATCTTGTGGACCGGTTCATATAATATTTCATTTAAATGATATGAAATTAACAAGGACATACCCAAACCCAATGGCTTTTCCTAAATTTATCAGAGATGTTAGATATGGTAGCAAACGATTCCACAGCAAAGATTTTGCACTTCATAACTCAAAACTAAAATCAATGGGCATAGAATATATTGAATTACAACTTAAGCTTTTTGGATATGAACCCTTGACAAAAGCTCAAAATAGAGGATTCATGCCAGCTCCAACAAAAATAACTTATTGTTGGGAATCAAAAAAATCTAAATTTTCAGAAAAACAAGCTAAATCTGATACACCACCTAAAAAAGAAAAATCTATAGAGCAAGTGGAACATAGTGATAAAAAACAATCTGAAAATCTGGAAAAACAAACTCAAGTGAAAGAAAAAACAGATGCAGACCTGGACAAAGATTTTTATTTAACTATAATTGCATCATTTAGAAATGAAAAAAATGCTGGAAAAAAGGCCAGATATTTAACTAAAAAGGGGCTTCCATGTTCTTTATATTGGCTAAAAGACAATAATGATAAACGTTGGTATATAGTTGTATCTGGTTTGTATACTGAATACAGTAAAGCTATGGAGCAGGTTGAAATTATAAAAGACAAATATCAAATTAATCCATTTTTGAAAAAAATGAATAAAAAAACTATTAACTCTCGAAAAGTTAAAATCAATTTTTGACATTTGTTTAATTTCATATTAATATAGCAGGTTAATATAATCGTATTTATAAAAGCGATACCTTAAAAGAGTATTTAAATAAATATGGAGGAAAAAAATATGAGCGATAAGGAGCAAATTTCAACCTTTGTTGATAATCAAGGAAAGTATCTGACTTTTTCTTTAGAGGAAGAAGAATATGGTATCGCAATTGTCAAGGTTAAAGAAATTACACAGATGATGAATATTACCCCAGTTCCTCATACCCCACGATATGTAAAAGGTGTAGTTAACCTGCGAGGTAAAGTTATTCCTGTAATTGATTTACGTATAAGGTTCAGCATGAACGACCCAACTTATACAGACAGGACATGTATAATAGTTGTTGAAATAGTATCTGAGGATGATGAAGTAATACAAGTGGGCAATGTTGTGGATTCTGTTACAGAAGTGTTAAATGTTACTGAAGAAAATGTTGAAGAAACGCCCTCTTTTGGAACAAAAGTAGATACTGCTTATATTTTGGGCCTGGCGAATATTGAAGGAAAAGTTAAAATTTTATTAGATATTGACCAGGTCGCAAACATAAAAGCTTTACAAGGTCTTTTATAAAGAAAAATGTGTATGCAAAATTTGAAGAAAAAAATTTGTTTATTTTTATTTTTGGCATTTATAATAGTTATAGCAACTAATTCTTATGCCAGTCGTTATTTTCCTGAACCACCTTCATTAAAGGATAACATATCTTTTTGGAAAAAAATATATACTGAAATATCATTAAAAGAAGGTTTAATCCACGACCGAGATTATCCCCTTGTAATTTTCAAAAAAGTTTATGTAGGTAAACGTAATGGCCGTTCGTTATCTCGCTATATCAAAAGACAAAAAAGAAATATTGAACAGCATTTAAAAAGAATTAGAAATTTTCCGCCTGAGAAATGGTCATTTGAAGAACAACGAATTGCTGACCTTTACCAATTATTTGCCCCTGACCATGCTATAAAAAGGGCTCATCAACGTATAAGATTTCAACGCGGTCAACGCGAAAGATTCAAAAAAGGACTTGAGAGGTCAGGGCGTTATATTGATCAAATTCGAAGAATTCTAAAACAATATGAGGTACCACCTGAATTAGCTTATCTTCCCCATGTAGAATCCTCTTTTAACCCAAAAGCACGTTCAAAAGCAGGAGCCTCTGGCTTATGGCAGTTTATACGATCTACAGGACGTTTGTATTTGCGAATAAACTCAGCAGTTGATGAACGTAGAGATCCTATATTATCAACAATCGCAGCTGCAAAATTACTTAGAAGAAACTATGAAAAATTAAATTCATGGCCCCTTGCGATCACTGCATACAATCATGGCCTTCTTGGTATTAAAAAGGCTATTAGAAATACAGGTACAAGAGATATTTCTTTAATAATAAAGAATCATAAGAGTAGATCCTTCCGCTTTGCATCTAAAAATTTCTATAGTTGCTTTATTGCAGTTACTGACATTGATGAAAACTATAAAAAATATTTTAAAAAAGTTTCCTTTGAACCTCCTTTAAAAAGAAAACAGCTAAGACTGTCTCATTATATTCGTATAAATGATCTATGCGATTATTTGAATATTTCTAAAAATGAATTTAAGCAAATCAACCCTGGAATTAGAAGCAGTATTTTCAAATACAATCGAGATATTCCCAAAGGAACGACTGTTTTTTTTCCTGA
>Ga0272440_1004318_pt1 | contig 10202 bp, 8 predicted proteins | sample SSMMMBAug17_FD_192440 | JGI IMG/M metagenome (GOLD analysis project Ga0272440, IMG submission 192440) | Marine sediment archaeal communities from Little Sippewissett salt marsh, Falmouth, MA, United States - SSM-MMB-Aug17 | ecosystem: Environmental > Aquatic > Marine > Wetlands > Sediment ... | reverse complement strand
AATTTAAATTGTGTAATATTATTTATTTATGAGTTTTAATGTTAAAATAAACTTATCAGGTTTAGTTTATGTATGATTTATACGATAGTATAGTAGTAAAAATTATTGACTCTAAACAAGATGATTTATCTTCTTTGTACCACTTAAGATCTAAGTTTCTTAGAAAAAAGAATATTTCCAAAAATGACTTTATAATAGAAGAATATGATAAGTATTCAGTTCATTTTGTAGCTTATTTAAAAAATGCACCTATAGGTGCATTAACTCTTGTAAAGAGAAGACCTCTTCCTATAGAAAAATATTTTAATATAGATAGTTTGTATGGTAGTAATGCAGGTGTATGTGAAGCAAAAAAATTTATAGTAATTTCTAGAGGGAAAAGGAAATCTGAATTAATATCATTAAAGTTGATCTCATCTATGTGTAAATACTTTTTTAAAAATGGTTATTTAAGATTATTTGTTACTGTTTCCCAAAGAAAAGAGAAGAATGTTTCAATGTATAAAAGCTTAGGGTTTAAAGAGTTTGGAAGATATATTGGAGCTATTAAAGACCATATAACAGCTCTTTATTTAGATGTGAGTAATTCTACAAATTTAAGAAGGCTAGGAATTAATATTAAAGATATTGAAAAGCTGGATGATATAAATACAAAAATGTATTCTAAAGATATTATGTCAAGGATATTTTTTGAATATATGACAACAAAATCTATTTCTAATGATACAACAACATATAAGAAGAAAAGTATTAAAAAAGGAAAAGACATGCCGGGGTTAGTCGATAATATAAACATTAAAGAAAAAGATATTGATATAATAATATCTAGTAAAATAACTAAAGTTAAAGACCAAAAGTTTATGTGGGCCATGTATAAATCATGTTTTGAAAAATTAGTTAATTGTGCTCAATTACAAATGTGCTACAATAAAGATGTTTTCTTCTCCGCGTTGGAAAATAATAAATTATTGAAATGTGTCGTTTCTTTCAATAAAAAAATTATTGGTTTTAGTATATTTACAAACGACTTAGAAGAAGCAAGTATTGCCTATATAAATCCTTTGTTTTATAAGGATAGATACCCTAAACTTGTAAAGGATAATAAGATTTATTATGTAACGGTTATTTGTATTTCAGATTTTTTTAGTAGTAATATTTTAGTTGTAAAAACTTTATTGAAAAACATGATAAATTTTATTATAAGCAAAAAGGCTATAGTTGCTTTTGATGTTTCGGAAAATAAAAATTTTTTGTTACCTTTTGTTATAAAAAAAATAGGGCAAGAGATAGGAATTCCAGTATCAGGGAAGGAACTTGATAGTCAGATGTATTGGGAATGTCATGATATTCGACTTGAAGATTCTATGAAGTAATTTTTGAGATGCATGTAAACTATTTTATATATACTCCGATTCTATTATTTGCTTTTTTTTTAACCTTATTTGTGCTTTTAAAGGACTTTAAAAATAATGTGAATAAGGTGTTTGGTGCGCTAGGTTTCTCTATAGTATTTTGGGTTTTGTCTTTGCTTTTTGCAGATACAACTTTATCACATTCAAAAGCACTTTTGTGGTGTAGGCTAGCAATTATCGGGCCTGCGTTTATTCCTTCTACTTTTTTATATTTCATTTTTTTTCTTATTAAAAAATTTCCCAAATTGAATTCTTTTGTTTTATTTATTCCTTCTTTAGTTATTGTTAGTTTTACTTTAACTAAATTTAATGTTAGAGACGTTGTTGTTCATAGCTGGGGTGCTGAGGTTTTTGCGGGACCGTTGTATTATGCCTTGCTTTTCTATATTCTGTTTTATTTTGGATTAGCATCTTATTTTATGCTTAAAAATTATTCAAAAAGTAATTTTTTGTTAAAGAAACAGGTGAAATATGTTTTCTGGGGTTATGGTTTATCTATAATTTTTGGATTAGTAACTAATTTGATGTTAGTCATGATAGGGTTTTCTAGGCTTAGTGTTTTTGGGCCTTTTTCTGGTCTGATATTTATATCTTTTATTGCTTATACTATAACCTTTCACCACCTCATGGACATAGAATTCGTCATTAAAAGGAGTCTTGTTTACTCGGGGCTTGTGGCCATAATATTTGGTTTTTATTCGATAATAACTTTTTTGTTGGGTTTTGTGTTGGTAGGGGAAAAGAATACTATGGTAGCTCTTACTTTGCAATCCGTTGCTGTTGCTATTGGCTTTAAGCCTTTGGAATCATACCTTTCTCGTATTACAGATCGTTATTTTTTTAAAGGAAAGTATGATTATAGAGAAACCTTAAAAAAAGTTACTTCTAATATGACTTCCATAATGAAGCTTAGCTTACTACTAGAAATGCTTGCAGATACTATTCTTAAAGAGATGAGAGTTTCAAATGTCTCCATATTTCTTCGAGAGGATGATAAATATTTTTTAAAAATGTCTAAAAGTTCTACAAATAAGACCTTAACAAAGATTAATTTCATTCCTGCCAGCCACGTTTTGATCGATCATTTTAAACGTCATAAAAGTGTAATACACAGAAATAAGATTATTATAAATAGAAAAAATAATAAACAAAATTCTAATCAAATATCTAAAGAAAATCAGATATTGGAAACCATAGAAGAACTAAAATCTGACTTATTATTCCCTTATTTGGTTAAAAGTGAATTAATAGGTTTTATTAGTATAGGAGAAAGATTATCTGGAGACTTATTTTCAAAAGAAGATATTCAATTGTTAGAAACTTTAGCCAATCAGTCAGCTATTTCTATAGAAAATGCAAGGTTATATGGTAAATCTATAGAAAGAATAGCAGAGCTTTTAGCTTTATATGAGGTAGGAAAGGCTGTTACCTCAATAAGCAATCTAGATGATGTATTACAAACAATTCTGTCGGCAGTGATAAATGTTGTTAATGTGGATAGGGGCGTTATATTTCTTTATGATGTTTCAAATAATAAACTTACAGCTAAGGCTGCTAAAGGTAGAGAAAAAGATGTTGCCAATATGGATTATAAAAAACTTTCTTTACCTGTTGAAGGAACTGTTTTTGGTAACATTTTAAAGACAGGAGAACCGATAATACGTACGGAAGTAAAAAAGAACGCAGAAGTAAAATCTAGGACATATCTGAATTTATTAGAAGTAGATTCCTATGTTGCGGTTCCTCTTAGAAGCAATGACAATATTGTTGGGGTGCTTGCTGTAGATAATAAGATGAGTGGCAGGTCTATTGCTTCTATCAATATGGATTTGCTTATAACTTTAGCAGGTCATGCGGCTGTAGCTATTGAAAATGCTAGGCTTTATCAAGAAACAAAATCGCGATTAGATGAATTAAAGGTTCTAAATGCTGAACTTATTGAAATGAAAAATTATAACCAAGATATTATTGCTGGAATGATGTCAGCGCTGATCGTTGTTGACAACGAAGGCATAATAAGGACTTTTAATGCTCAGGCAGAAAAAATTACAGGGAAGAAGAAAAAAGAAGTAATTGGTAAAAAACCGATAGATATTTGGACTGACAGTGATGGCTTTTTTAAGCTGATAACTTCTCCTCCTAACAAGAAAAAACCGTTTAATCAAATATCTTTTAAGAAAGGATCTGATATTCTTCATATTTCTTTAACAATGACACCTTTGAAGGACCATTCTAAAAAGGTAAAAGGAAAGTTGATTGTAATAAATGATCTAACGGAAATGAAAAGCCTTGAGCTTCAAGTAAGACGTTCTGATAAATTGTCAGCGCTGGGTCGTATGGCAGCTGGTGTTGCACATGAAATAAAGAATCCTCTTACCTCTATGCGTTTGTTTATTCAAATGATGGCTACTCGCTTTAAAAAAGATCCCTCTTTTTGGGATAATCATAACGAAATCTTATTAAATGAAATTGACCGTTTAAATCGTATTGTTGTTGATTTTGTCGATTTTGCTAAAAGTCCAGAAATAGAATGGGAATCTGTAAGACTTATTGAAATAATAGAAAAAGTTTTAAGACTAATTAAAGTTCAAGCCCAAGAAAGCAAAGTGCAAATAGAGGTTATGGTTGACGGAGATATTTTTGTCAGAGGAGATGCTCAACGTCTGACCCAAATTATCTTAAATTTGGTACTAAATGCACTACAAGCAATGACAACTCCTAATCATAAGGGACTGATAGTTATTAAAGCTAAAGAGTATAAATCTAAAATAATAAAGATTGAAATCGCGGATAATGGCTGTGGTATTCCTAAGGAACATATAGATAAATTATTTACACCGTTTTTCACTACAAAAGAAAGAGGAACTGGTTTAGGTCTTTCAATCATACATAAACTAGTAGAAGAACATGATGGCAGTATAGATGTTAAGAGTAAAGAGGGAAAAGGGACCACTTTTGTTATCAAATTACCTATCCCTAGAAAAGCTGACAATATAATTCCAGTAGAAATAGCAGGACAGGAGGTGAGTATTTCTTGAAAATAGTAATAGCTAGTGATCATGGAGGGTATGCACTAAAAGAAGATATTAAATCCTCATCGTTACTGTTATCAAAAGATATAGAGTTTATAGATCTTGGTACTGATAATGGAAAAATTTCAGTGGATTATCCTGATTATGCGGCTAAATTAAGTAATTATGTTCTGACTAATTCCATCAAAGGGGTATTGGTATGTGGTACGGGTATCGGTATGAGTATTGCAGCAAATAAAATCAAAGGAATAAGAGCGGCTCTTTGTCATGATGAGCATACTGCCCAAATGGCGGCAAGACACAACAATGCCAATATTATTGTATTAGGTGGCAGAATATTGAATTTTAAAGTTGCTGAAAATATTGTCCTCTCTTGGTTAGAATCAAATTTTGAAAAAGGTCGACATCTTAATCGTATTGATAAAATTACTAAGCTTGAAAAATGAAAAAAAGAGATCTAATCATAATTGGTGGTGGGCCTGCTGGCTATACAGCAGCTTTAGAAGCGGCTGAGCTTGGCTTGTATGTTCGTTTGTTCGAATCACATAAACTTGGTGGTACTTGTTTGCATTATGGTTGTATCCCTACAAAAGCCTTACTAGAAAGTGTCAATCTTTATTCAAAAGTTAAAAAAGGTAATTATTTTGGAGTAGAGGTTGATAATGCTAATTTAAATGTTCCCAAAATTATAAATAGAAAAAATATTTTGGTAAAAAAGCTAAATAGGGCCCTAGAATTAGAATTTTTGCAGTTTGATAATATTGAAATTATTAATGATTATATTTCTTTAAAAGAAGCCTTAGATTATAAAACAAGAGTGATAATTGCGACGGGGACTTCTCCTAAGACAATTCCTGGTATGGTATCTGTAAACGATGCTTTAGATATAACAAAGATTCCTAGTAAAGCTATTATTTTAGGTGCTGGTGCTGTTGGCTTAGAATTTGCTACTTATTTTAAAAAAATAGGTGCCAAAGTTGATGTTTACGAAAAAGAAAGCCAGATTCTTCCTAAAGTTATAGATGATGTCCTCGCTAAGGATATGCAAAAAATTTTACAAAGGAAAGGTATTAATTTTTACTTAAATAGTTCTTATACGGCGTCAGAGCATCTGGAGAAAGATGTGATAGCTGTTTCCTGTATTGGCAGACAATATAACAATAATGCTTTTTCTGAAACTTCTCTAGAGATATCTTCTCAAGGAAAAGTTTTTATTAATGATTTTTTTGAGACAAATATACCAGATGTATATGCTATTGGTGATATTAATGGAGCTTCACAACTTGCTCATGTTGCTTATGCCCAAGCCAAAATATTGATTGAAAATTTGTTTAAAACTAGCAAATTAAAGCTTAATTATAATTTAGTACCTTTTTGTGTTTTTTCAGATCCTCCCCTAGCCATTGTAGGAAAGAAAAAAGCTTCGAAAACTATAAAAATTCCTTCCTCTAAACTTGGTATGAGCCAAGTAAAATCAGAAACTGATGGTTATTTATGTTTGCTTTTGACTATTGATGATTTTATAGAGGGGGTTCAGATATTAGGAGGTAATGCTCCAGAGTTAATCTCCGTAGCTACTCTTTTAGTTGGCCAAAAGTATTCTTTAGATAGTTTGAGAAAAACAATTTTTCCCCACCCTACAATGAGTGAGATTTTTAGTCTTATTTAAATACTTTGCTTTAGGAGTAAAATTATGAATGAAAAAGAAACATTAGATTTTGCCCGCGGTGCCTTTAAAAAATTCCAAAGAGGAGAGATAGAGAGTCTTCTGGGTTTATTTAGTGATGATATAGAAATTCATTCTATAGGTCCCAAGGGAATTATTCCTTTTGCTGGTATTTATAAAGGGATAGAAAAAGCTGCAAAGTTTTTTAAAATTATCGCTGAAACACAAGAATTTAAGCAATTTGAGCCTAAAGATTTTATAGCTCATGGGGATAAGATATTGGTAATTGGTTATGAGCAAACGTATGTCAAAACTACTAAAAAGAATTTTGAGTTAGATTGGGCTATTGTAGCAAGAATAAATGAGAATAAGATTATATCTATATATATATTTGCAGATACCATGGAGAAAACAAATGCTTTTATGTTTTAGCCCATAAGACTGTTTGATGAATCCCTTCTGATAGGGTAGTTTTCGGTTGCCAATTTAAGATTTCTTTTGCTTTTTCTGCTTTTAAGGCTATAGCTTTTACTTCTCCAGGCCTCAGTGGTTCGTATACAGGTGTGACTTTTATATTTAAATCGTTACAGATGGTATCTAATATTTCTTGTACAGAAGTTTCTTTGCCCCAACCAATGTTTATTATTTCTCTATCTGCAGTAGCTATAGCTAGCTGTATGGCCTCTACAACATCTCCTACATAGACATAATCTCTAGTTGCTTTGCCATGGCCATATAAGATAGGTGTTTTGTTCTTTAGTAAGGTATTGATAAAAATTGAGACGACACCTGCTTCTCCTTCAGGGTTTTGTCGAGGACCGTAAACATTTGGTAGCCTTAAAACTGTATAATTAAAATTGTCTTCTAATGAATTATAATAGAGGTAATGTTCTACTGTATGTTTGGAAATTCCGTATGGGCATAGGGGGTTTACTGGATGATTTTCATCTGCTGGTATATATTGAGGATTTCCGTATACAGCGCCACCAGTTGATATGTATATAAACTTCTTTGTTTGATATTTTTTTGCTAGGGCAATAAGTTTGATAGAAGCTAGTATGTTAGTATTTGCATCAAAAACGGGATCGATAGTTGATTTTCTGACATCTATCTGAGCCGCTAGGTGAAACACATAGTCAATATTATGATTTTTAAATATTGATTCTATATCTTCAGTATTGTTAATATCTGTATTTATAAATATAGCTTTAGGATTAACATTTTTCTCAAACCCAGTGCTCAAATTATCTACGATGATGACTTTGTAATTGTTGTCTATTAATTTATCAACTAAATTAGAGCCTATAAACCCTGCACCGCCTGTTACTAGGCAAGTTGTCATAAAGTCTCCTCAAAAAGATGCTTGAATATTTCAGTGATATTCAATGAAATTTAACTTATATGTTATCCGATTTAATAATATACTAAAATTTACTTTGCATCTAGTATACAAGAAAATTATTAGGGGGGTAAGTAATGAATTGTAAAATTATATTAGACAGTTTTGACTTTAAAGGAAGAACCCCAACGTTTTATGATAAATTTAAATTTTATACATTTTCTTCTGGTTGATATTTGCCCAAAGAAATCGTAGCAGATAACAAGCTTAAAGATAAAGAAATAGTAGCAGATCATGTTTTTGATTTACTTAAAAGCCAGAATTATCAATGGGCTAAACAATTACTTACTTCTATTCTTCTTAGTAAATTGGAAAGAGATTTTAATTTAAAAGATATCTTTATTCTCTTGGATAAAAGGGTTAACACCTTATCGAACTTGATTTTTCGTGCAGAAGCACACAGAGTTGATTTTGACAATTTAACAACTAGTCTTCATGAAATTTTATCTACAGAGGCTTTAGATGTTGAATATGTTAAAATTCCTTTATTTGCAAGGATTGCATATTCTTTCAATAGATTAAAACAAGATATGATATCCTTTTGTGAGGAAAGAGGAGTGGAGATAATAAAAAAAATGCTTGAACGTGAGTTGGCTCCTATTACGTAGTACTCCGTGCCCCAGTAATCGTTCACTTCTTGGCGACTTGTTCTTTTTCCGATTGCTTCCTGGTATCTAATGAGAATTGGTATCAGGAACTTTTCCTAGTAATAATTTGTATAACTTATAAGATGCTGCAAAATAAACTATCTCAAAGCAAAAAGTTAGATATTAAGGTGTGCGTTGTTTCAGTTCGTACATAGTTTGCTTTGTTCAAATTATTTTGTGGTAAGCATGTGTTGCAACAGAAGGGAGGGGGTATGTCTTCATGTTCTAAAAAATTATGATTTTGAAAACTTGTAAAAATAGGCTACAACAGCCTCGAAAAATAAAATTATAAAAGGAGAATTATATAAAATGTCATCACCATATACGTTAACAGTTCAAGTAGGGCAAGGAGGATATACTGCTATATCTTCTCCCCAAAAGGATCTTTCTATTTATAATCAGACTTTTGGAGTTACTTTTTTCTCAGATCCAAAATTCAAAGATCTTGATTCCAGTCTTTTAAATACTTTAGCAGGATTTAAGCCTGAAGGAGAATATCAGTCATCTGAAAAATGGGATATTGTAAAAAAGGCAATGTCTTATGTCCAAGACAATGCAAAAGATATTACTGCTAAAGAATTAAAAAAAGGACTTACTAAACTAGTTATCATATTAAATGGAAGTACTAATACTAGGGCCAGAAAATCTGATAGTTTTTCTGATGAGTTTCAGCCATGGCCTGGAGATACTTTGTCTACGGTTATTACTAATACAAAGATAGTTGCAGATTTTGATGCTAAGCAAATACAAGGAACTCCTAGAAATTTTGATTTAGTTGATACTACTAGTATAGGTATTCCTGATATAATTATCCCTATTGGACTTACATCAGATAATAAAGCTCCGATTATTATAAACAAACCATGTGTAAGGGGCGCTCATGTTGACAGGGACAACGATAAAGGTTTTGTAGGTGGTATTGGTACAACTTATTTTGGCCAAGAGGATAACGGATCCTTTTTTCTAGCCTACGGGTTGCTTTTTCGTCCTCAATATAATCATACCGGGATACTAACAATAGCCCTCGGTGATAATGGCAATACGATAGAAGTTGTTTCCATGCATGATAACATTAATAATCAGACTACGGCTGTTTACAATATAAATAAAGATACAGACGCATTTAAAACTAATCTTGAGAAGTTACTTTATACTATTAGTTTAAGTACTGAAGCTGCTGAAACTTATAATACAAACAAGCCTTACTGGGATCAGGCAAAAGCTGCAATAGGCGACTTAGTAAACAAATGTGATTCTTTGCTTGCAAATCAGTAGGTAAAATAGTTTTTTGCAGATGATATTTAGACTTATACTAAGCACAAAATAAATCTTGGTATAGTTAAATGTCAAAGAAGTCCAACTTATATATAGTGGTGGTGCCAAGCGCCACCCTATATATAGGGTTATTTTGTGACAGCTGCTATCAATTCGACAACTTGTTTTCACTGTGCTATACTCTGCCAGGTAATGAAAGTTAGTATTATTGGTGTTGGTCATTTAGGGAATACCCTAGCGTATACTCTGGCAATGAAACAGTTTGCTACGGAAATCTCTTTAGTTGACCCTTTAAATCCTGATGTTGCTACTGGTCATGCTTTAGATCTACAGCAAGCCTTGACCTTAGTAGGTCCTATAAAAATTTTTCCTGGTAGCTATGAGACTACAGCGGATGCTGATGTTGTAGTAATAACTGGTGGTGCCAAGAGAAAATCGGATGAATCACGATTGGACCTAATTGAAAAAAACACCGAGATCACCAAGCAGATAATCGGTAATGTTCTAGATTATAACCAATCTTGTATTTTGATTGTTGCTAATAATCCTGTTGATATAACTACTTACACTGCCTTAAAATTATCAAATTTTCCACGTGAAAGAGTTATTGGGACAGGGACCCTGCTTGATTCCTTGCGTTTTAGATTTCTACTTGCAGAAGCAGCTAATCTCAATCCAGAAACGATAGAGTCTGTTATAATTGGGGAGCATGGAGATAGTTTGGTTCCTATTTTGAGTACTACTTCGGTTAACGGTATAAATATATTCGAT
>Ga0272440_1004317_pt1 | contig 10204 bp, 4 predicted proteins | sample SSMMMBAug17_FD_192440 | JGI IMG/M metagenome (GOLD analysis project Ga0272440, IMG submission 192440) | Marine sediment archaeal communities from Little Sippewissett salt marsh, Falmouth, MA, United States - SSM-MMB-Aug17 | ecosystem: Environmental > Aquatic > Marine > Wetlands > Sediment ... | reverse complement strand
TGGCTATAATCTGGTATATGCAACTCCTGTCGTATACCCCTTTGATCAAAATTTGAACACGCTCTACAATAAACATGATACGCAATTTACAGTCAATAATCTGGATCTGAATTCTCCCTATCGCTTTGGGATTCGTGCATATACTTTACCCCATGAAAACAATCCAAATACAGTATTTAGTGCATATCACTATAATAATTTTATCAATCAGTTTCACATTCCCAAGTTAAACTTTAAAATACTCTCTCTTGTCAAGGAAGAGAGTTCCCCAGCTCGTGCAATGGTAACATTAGATTCGCCTCAAACCATAGACATCGGTCTCACAATATCATCAGACGATGAAACAGTAGTTCCCATTCCTACTGCAATTACGATAAAAGCTGGAACGACAGAATCCTTTTTTAATATGTACGTTAAATCAGATAATCAATATGTGAGCAGTAAAGAGGTAAACATATCATTATGGACAATGAATCAATTACACACATATCCAATACAGGTGAAAGATCAGGAAACGCCCTACTGGCGAATCATGTCATCACATACGCTGAATAACCTGAACGCTGTATGGGGAGATTCTGTTAGTTTTGTCATTGCTGTCGGAGATTATGGCACAATTCTTCATTTGAATAATAAAGACAAGGGCTTAGAAAATTCTTCAGTAAATAATGATGACGTATGGGAATTAATGAATTCCCCTACTGAAGAAAACATATATGATATATGGGGATTGTCCTCAGATAATATCTATGCCGTAGGAGCTTCAGGTACAATTTTACATTATGAAGGAAGCGTCTGGCAAAAAATGACAAGCCCTGTTTCTGATGATCTTCATACGATACATGGTATATCAGAAGAAAATATTTTTGCTGGCGGGGAGAATGGATCTTTTATTCACTTTGATGGCATTCAATGGCTAAAACTTGAGTTTGAGAAAAATGTCAGTGATATGATCATTTCTGAAATGTGGGCATATACAGAGAGTAAATGTCTGGCGCTGGGTCAGTACGAATATACATCAATAAGCACAATCATAGAAAAGACAACGGATCTTAATGCCAGGATGTTAACAAACACTATTAATAAAACCAAAGAAGAATATTCATCCATCTGGAAAACAGGAAATATGCTTACCGTGTCTGGTTTTATAAGTGACGCTTCATCTCATTATACAGGGCTGATCTATCAATATACTGAAACAGTTGATCGTTATACAAATACGTACAAAACACCTGTTCTTTATTCTGTACCCGATACACAATTCAATAATATCTGGGGAGAAACCTATAATGACATGTATGCCGTTGGCAGCAATGGCGTGATTGTTTCTCATAAAGGCTCGGATTGGGAATTCATGCATTCTGGAACAGATAAAACCCTCAATGACATTTGGGGGGTTAGGGATTCAAAAATTTTTGTAGTGGGTGATCAAGGTACGATCTTAAAATATGATTCCGATGAGCCAGATTATCCTGACATGGATGAAATTAATATTCTGCCTGGAACAGTAGAAAATGACTATCAAATGGCATCATTCTGCATCAACTTAGGAGATAAATCTTCTCAATCAGTCCTCGGCATTGACATGGACATCTATTCTAAAGGAGAAGAATTTCGAATTGGAACGTATGATCCCATGACAGAAGAATACATTGATTACGGGCCTGAATTATTAATGGAACCCGGCAGAGCTTATTGGTTTTTGATAAGAGATGGTTACAATTTTTCATTTTATGGACCAAAAGTCAGCCATGTCTTAAATTTTGATCTGAAACTTTCCTACAATCCGGAAACACATAATGGATGGAATATGATCGCCTGTCCAAACAAATCCAGCTATGATTGGTCAAAAATTAAAGTTTTTATCAAAAATGATGCCGGTAAAATCCTTAATGCCGATCATGAACGTTTAAGCGAACCTGATATCCCCTATATTTTCGAACTGCCTGATAATAATGCCTATATCAGTAAATATATTCATGAATGGGTTGGATCAGATGCAGACAATAATAATAATGGATATTTCAGCAGTACTGACATGATCATGAGACCTAACAAGGGATATTGGGTTGAATCTTTCAATGAAAATGTTTATCTCCGTTTCAGTCAATCTGCCCAAGAAACTGATGAACGAAAAAGGACACGATCAACACAATCAGAATCGACTAATTCTCCGCCAGCACCAATGGGCGAATTTGCTGAAACATCAAGCCTGAATAAAGATAATCATGTTTCTGACTCTTTTTGCTTTATTGAGACCATTTTAACTTTTGAATGAGATTTTCGATGGAGCACTTTTTTTTATTAAAAAAATTAGGAAGTGAATGAATCCTCAGATATCAAGGATAAACAATGTCGCAGCTAATGCAATATACAAAAAAGGTTTTTTTTATCCATTGGAACCTGTATTTATAAAGGCAAAACAGAGAGTAAGCATAATAATTTTTGCGGAGAATACTCTCAGAAAATCTGATAATAATGATTATAGCAATATGGATTGGTTGACACTACCATCTGAAAATGCAGATAACGTTAAAACTGTTACGATAAAACAACGTCAAAAAATAGCTGAAATTATTGGAAAAAAAATCAGGAGACCCGTATCCAAAATGATCATTGAAGATCGAGGCTAAAGTGTTATCATACTTTATTGACACAAGTGCTTTAGTAAAACGATATATCGCTGAAACAGGTTCTAAATGGATTCCATCCTTTTTTTTTACGTGTGTACAACGAAATATTTGGAGGAAATAATGTTAATAAACGCAAAAAAACAAAAATTATTATACTGCTTGATCATGGGGATAGCAGCCATTCTTTGCATGCTGTTTCAATCATGTAGCAGCGATGATGATGAACAGATAATTGTAAACAACTCTGAAACAACTCAATTAACTGGGACAGTACTTGATGGGCCTGTTCAAAACGCATATATCAGATTTATGAATCCAGATCGTGATATTCTTTTTACAGGAGAAAGTAATGACGCGGCCAAATATGATGTTCAGTTTTCTGAAAATACTGTTTTTCCCATTCATATTGAAATGCTGGATGGCAATGACTACCTTACTGGTGAGCCTGTTGTTCTTACCCTCACCTCCATTGCAATGAATAATTATCAAAACATTGCAAATATTACTCCCTTAACGCATTTAATATATCTTACTGCCCAAAAAAAAGGAGATGCCATTACCAATGACGTACTTGAGGAAAGCACCCTTACGATAATCAATCATTTTGGTTTCAGGTTTCCTGAAAATATCAATCCATTTTTTTCAGATATAATTGGAGATAATACTGCTGACATACTGATTAGTAACCAGCTTGTTATTGAGTTAATGAAAAGAGTCATGGGTAATAACACTGCAAATGAACTGTCTCTTATTTGTGAAATATGGGCTGAAGATCTCAAGGACGAGAATCTGGATGGGCAAAATATCAGCGATCAGTTAGAACAAAAGTTATCAGAAGATTTATCTGTTGCAAAAGTTTGCCTGAAAACACATATTTATCGTTTGGTATTATTTACTGAAATGTTTAGCAATTCAATATCAATAACAAATCGTACAGATAAGGCTGATATGGGACCCAATCTCACGAGAGAAATGTTAAAAAATTGTATGTGCAAAATGGGACTTGCTTGCGATGAATCTGAAAGGCAATTGAATCTTCAAACGATCAATCATCATTTTATTAGTGAATTGAGGAACTCCATTACAATGTTGGAAAGTTTTTGCGAAAAACATCCTGAACATAATGATATGCTTCAAACCTTTGAGAGCCTGGATGAAAATCTTGAAAATATTCAAGCAGATGCTGGTTCTGAAGATTTAACTCGTTTTATATCACAACTCACCTCTTTTTATGATTCCGTTTCCTCCAATTCTGATGATAATGATCTGCAAAACATTTTTAATCAATCACTAGAAGAAATCACAATCATATCACCATATACTTCTTTCAGTGAAAACAGCACATTTAAACTACTGGTGAATGGAAAGTATGCCTCTGGAATAACAAAGGACCTGAGCCTTGATGTTGTATGGAAGGTTGTGAACTCAGCGGAGGGCTTTGTCACCAACATTATGGATAATAGCTTTCTGGCTGTAAGTTCTGGTGATGTTAAAATAGAAGCTGAATTGAATAATAAAACAGACTGCATCAATTTAATTATAGTTCCCATTCATCCCTCAGTAATTTCGCATCAGCCAAAAGATAAAGAACTTGATGTCCAGTTTGATCGGAGAATTGAAATTCGTTTCAGCAAACCAATCAAGTGTGAACCAGATCCCTTTACAATCTCTTCGTCCAGATTGGATCCTATTGATTTTTCAGTAAAGTGCATAGATGATGGAAAGCATATTGAAATTAAACCAAATTCAAATTTTCTTGAAAGTGCATTTTATACCGTAACAGTTACGGAGAATCTTGTAGATATTGCAGGAAATCCGATTCAAGAGCCATACAAATGGTCTTTTCAGACAAAAAATATTTTACCAGAAGTCACAGGAATTATTCCAGCCTATACACAAAATGTGTCAGCAAGTACAGCGCTTACAGTTTTTTTCTCAGAGCCAATAGAATGTTCCTGTATTACTGATAATATACATCTTTTGTCTTCAGCAAATAAGAATATTTTGGGAAAAACCAGGTCTATTTCAGCAATCAATAGTACAGGTTGTACGGCAGCGATATTCATTCCTGATGAGAATCTTGCCTCTAATGAACAACATACGCTCGTCATTTCTAAGAATATTGTTGATCTCCAAGGAAATTCAATGTCTGAAGACGCAATTTGGAAATTTACTACAGATGAAGGGCTGCCATATATTGAATCACATATTCCATCTGCCAGTATAGAAGATATACCCATTCCAAAGAGTATTACTGTAACTTTTTCAGAACCTGTTTTGATCACAAAGAATTGTATTGTCCTTGAATACAATAGTTATAGTATCATTACAGGAAACGTTTCCTGTCTTGGTGAACTTACAAATGCATGCTCAGCAAAATTTACAAAATGCAATAGTGGTGTCGTTAATTTTACGCCTGATATCCCCTATGTTCAAAATACATTATATACTGTTACTGTAAATCCATCATCTGAGCGTTATTCTCCGACGATTGATACAAGTGTCGTCAAAGTCAGGGACTACGAGTGTATAATTTTTGATGAAATGTATTCATGGACATTTCAAACATTTGCAAATCCTGAATTATTGCTTACGCCATCCGTTATCATGTCAGATAAGCCAATTAACCACACAATACTAAATAATACAGGTATTACTTTCACCTTTAACGAACCGATGGCTTTAAGTCAATATACTGCGAAAGTCAGTTTTGACAATCAATACGCAACAACTATAGCCCAGGGCAATGATGGATACACAACATATGCCTTATCGTATCTTTTTAAGGAAGATACATCTTATACCATAACGATTCAAAGTCTTGCTGATAAAAATGGGAATCCATACCAGAATAATAATGGACAGAATTTGATTGAATGGTATTTTCAAACAGCAAGCGTACCAAAAGTTATAGATGTTCAACCTGAAGATAAATCAAGTCATGTTCCATTGGATCTAAAATCTATTACCATAAGTCTTTCTGAACCTGTTCAGACTATACCTATTGTTAAATTGACCACTGCGACTGAAACCAATATAGAATTATTGTATGCCAGTCATATTGCGTATACACAATTTTGTTATACATTGCCAATCGCATTGTCCGAATCAACCCAGTATACGTTAATTGTCATGGCTGATTCAGTGGTAAACAAACATGATATTCAAATGGTGGATAATTATAATTGCTCATTTACATCGGTCAACATTGCTCCAAAACTTGTAGATTTTTATCCAGGAACGGATACAAGTCAATTATATCCAGTCAATACTGTTATTCGTTTGACATGTTCCGAAAATGTTGAAATTGCTGAAGAATATGCATTTTATTTAAATGAAAATAATAATCAGGTAAAAGTTATATCGCATAATAATAATGGAAAAAGTATTACTTTCAGTCCTGAAAACCATTTAAAACACAAAACAACGTATTGCGTGAATATCCATGAGACAATTGTAAAAGATATTGCAACATTGCCAGAGTATCTTGATCTGACCGGTACAAATATTGAGTGGTGTTTTAATACAGAACCTGGTGCCGCTCTCGTATATGAAAACTCACAAATAACGATTACATTTGAACGAGATATGGATATTGCTTCGCTAAATACAAATACAATAGTTCTTTCTTCAGCACAAAGTGAAATGTATACAATGAAAATGGTGTCATCTGATGTGAAGCAAATCGTCTTGGAGCCAATAGATCAGTTGTTGTCAGGTAAAATCTATACAATAACAATCACTGATGGAGTTAAGTACTTAGATACAAGCCATTTCGCCGAACATAGTTTTTCAATTACCGGAACGTCCGCGCCACCACCAGACGATTTGGAAGTCAAATCTACTGAACTGAAATCAGTTAATTTCATGCAGGGAACATTAACTTTTCTGCTTACATTTTCAGATACTGTATCAACAACTGATGTTTCTCACGCGTATTACATCACAAAAAATCTGCTATATATTCAATCAATTGATGATGACAGCAAATATAAACCTGAGAAACTTACACAAAAAGCTGAAACAATCGTACAGTTTGATTTTCCTCTTGATAGAATGATGTCAGCGTTTAAACTATATATAAATGATAAAATCAGTAACAACGGCCAACCCTACACCCTTGAGTACAAAAACTCCCTGGATATGAATTTTTCTTATATACCCAAGGGACAATTTTTGATGGGAAGTCCCATTGATGAAAAAGAGCGGGACATTGATGAAAATCAACACCTGGTAACCATAACACAAGCATTCATGATGCAAAGAACAGAGGTTACGCAATCACAATGGCAGTCCATTATGTCCAATAACCCATCATATAATGATAAGGGAGAAAACTATCCGGTAGAAAATGTGTCTTGGAATGATGTTCAAACATTTATTCGCCTTCTGAATGAAAAGGAAGGAACAACACTTTATCAGTTACCGACTGAAGCACAATGGGAATATGCTGCAAGAGCGCAGACCACCACTGCTTTTTCCAATGGCATCGCAGTAACAGACAGTATTGATTTAACCGAAATTGATAAGATTGCGCACTATTCTGCAAGATCCACACAGGCTGTTGGACAAAAAGCATTCAATAAGTGGAATCTTTATGATGTTCATGGAAATGTAATGGAATGGACAGCCGACTATTACCTTGATACTTATCTGGAAATAAATAATGTGGATCCCACAGGTCCAAAATCAGGTTCCTTTAGAGTAATAAGAGGCGGTTCTTACGCTGATAAAGCGTCTGCTTGTCGTTCGGCAAATCGGGGAAGAACAGAACCAGAGAATCGTTTCCCTGATCTTGGGTTCCGAATTATTCGTCGGATTCCTTAATTTATTTATATACTGAATTTATTGGGAAAACAATGTCGCCTACATTTATTGGAATATTAGGATTTATTATCCTATTACTGTTAATCTTTTCACAAATGCCAGTTGGATTTGCAATGGCACTGGTTGGTTTTTGTGGATTTGCATTTATTGTTTCATGGGATGCTGCTTTAAGTTTAATCGCCAGAGATATATTTGATGTCTTTGGTTCATATAACCTGACAGTGATCCCTCTTTTTGTGCTGATGGGCCAGATTGCCTATCATGCAGGAATCAGTTCGCGATTGTTCAATGTGGCCTATCGATTTATCGGTCATTGGCCGGGCGGTATGGCAATTGCTACAATTGGAGCCTGCGCAGGTTTTTCTGCAATATGTGGATCGACCAATGCCACAGCAGCAACCATGACCGCAGTTACTTTGCCAGAAATGAGAAAATACAACTATGATGATGGCCTCGCTGCAGGTGTTATTGCAGCCGGCGGCAGTCTGGGCATATTGGTTCCGCCCAGTGTAATTTTTATTATTTATGGTATCATGACCGAACAATCCATTGGCAAACTTTTCATGGCAGGTGTTCTTCCAGGAATACTATTGACCTTTTCGTTTATTGCAGCTATTATCATCACCACGCGTATGAATCCGCAACTTGCACCACCCGGCCCAAAAACCGAATGGAAAGATAGAATCGCATCACTTTCGGGCTTGATAGAAACATTGATTCTGTTTCTGATGGTCATGGGCGGATTGTTCACCGGTTTTTTTACGCCCACTGAAGCTGGCGGTATGGGGGCATTTGGCGCATTAATCATTGCGATGATTCGTCAAAATATTCGCTTTTCAGGTATGGTTCAGGCATTATTTGAAACCACACGCATTTCATGTATGATCATGGTTATTGTTGCGGGTGCAACAATTTTTGGTCATTTTTTAGCAATAACAAGAATACCCTATGATATTGCAGGATGGGTCGCTGGATTTCAAATGCCGCCATATTGTATTATGGGGGTTATTATATTTGTCTTTTTGATTGGTGGATGTATCATTGATTCTCTGGCATTAATTATGTTGACTGTGCCAATTTTTTATCCGGTTGTTCAGTCCCTGGGATATGATCCCATGTGGTTTGGGGTAATTATTGTACTTGTTACACAAATCGGAGTAATTACACCACCTGTTGGTATTAATGTTTATGTGGTCAGCGGTGTTGCAAAAGATATTCCGCTTCAGGTAATATTTCGTGGCGTAATACCTTTACTTCTTGCGCTTTTGACATGTACCTTGTTAATGATTCCCTTTCCACAGATTGCACTTTTTTTGCCGCAATTGATGTAGTTCTCCTTTGCAGGCTGTTCAATATGATTGAAGAGATACGCATACAACGCTATAAGTCAATAAAAGATCTGACGATTGGCTTTCAAACACCATTGACTGCGCTCTTTGGCAAGACAGGCGCTGGAAAAACAAATGTACTTGAAGGCATTTATCTGGCATGTGTTTTGAGCTTTACAGGCGTGATACCCCAATCTCATCAAGGAGAAATACCCAAAGGGTTTTCTGTATTTTTTAAAATTCGCGTTCGCAATAAACATTGTTTTTACGATTTTAAATTCTTATTTAAAAAGGATCGTTTTTATATTCAAGACAGTTTTTCAATTAAAGATGGCCGAAAAAAAATAGAACTGTTTTCCAAACGAGATCCTTTTACTGTTAAATTTTATTATAATTCCAAGTTGATATACATCCCAGCAGAAAGTTCCGGATTGAGTTTGGTAAAAAAAATGATTGTTATGCCTGAATTACCAGAAGAATTCAGTGCGTTGTCTGATTATATTAACGAAATTGCTGGTGTGATCCTGGATTTTTCAAAAATTCGATATTTCCGAACGCAAACACTTATTGATCCATCTCTATTTTTGATCAAGGATTATGATCTGTGGCAAAATAATCCATACGCAGTTTCAGAAGACTTACGATTTAGTTTTGAACTGTACAATTTATTCAAAAAAAAGCCAAAACAATTTGAACAATTTACAAGCCAATTACGTAAACTGGAGATGATAAATGATATTCAAGCATCTGAAATAACAGCTAAAGATGAAACAGGAAAAGACTATCATTGCATGGTATGGCGTTTTTTGGTTAATGGAAAGGCCTTTCCTTTCACTGCTTTATCCCAGGGAGCGCGACGATTAATTCTGATGTTGTTTGATATTCATATTAACAAAACCGCGTTGATATTAATTCAACAATTGGAATCAGGAATGCATTATGCATTATTAATGGATTATTTAAACATTTTAAAAGAGCAGTCTCCTGAAAAAAAAGTATTGTTTTCAAGCTATTCCAATCTTATGTTTAAAGAGTTAAAACCGGAGCAAATGATTTATTTATATAACAAAAATAATGTAACACGTGCAAAACGATTAAAACAAAAACACATGGGGCAGCTATCTGATATATCCCCCAAGGATTTACAAGATGATGATTCTGGAAAGTTTTTAACAATTAAATATCGTGGGCGACGTTTATTGGGTTTGTAATTAATTGCTCTGAAAATAATTTCCCCATTCGATAAAGTCAGACAAGTCGGAAAGGTCAGACCAGTCTGACTTGTCTTATCTGTCCGATTTTTGAAAATGGGGAAGTTATTTTTCGAGCATTCCTTAGGAATACTTGAAAAATATGACCCTCATTTAAATTGTTCGTATTGGGATTTATGTACTGTAGAGACGTAGCATGATACGT
>Ga0272440_1004316_pt1 | contig 10207 bp, 8 predicted proteins | sample SSMMMBAug17_FD_192440 | JGI IMG/M metagenome (GOLD analysis project Ga0272440, IMG submission 192440) | Marine sediment archaeal communities from Little Sippewissett salt marsh, Falmouth, MA, United States - SSM-MMB-Aug17 | ecosystem: Environmental > Aquatic > Marine > Wetlands > Sediment ... | reverse complement strand
CAAAAAGTACGTGTAGAGACGTAGCAATCTACGTCTCTACAGTACAAAATTCAAAAAACGAACAATATCAATAATGAGGAACTTATTTTTCAAGTATTTCTTAGTTTTCCTGCCCCTCATTTTCCAATTTTTCCATTACACCACATGCAATGATCGGCAACAAAATTTCATGATGCCCAACAAGATTAATTCCTGTGCCATTCGACAAAGTCGGTCGATTGACAACATTGGTCAATGGTCGATATTGACGAATAAAATCCATATTAATTGCAGTAAATGAATGCACATTAAATCCCAAATTGCGTGTCAGAGTCAATGCCTTGAGAAAGACCTCAGGCAAAATTACAGCCGACCCGACATTTAAATAAACACCATGTGCCAGCGTTGCGACAATTGATGCAAATGTATTAAAATCTTTATGTGTTGCTTCACCCGCTGCTTGTGCATTGAATTCATGATGCATATGAATGATATCTGTTCCAATAGCCACATGAACAGTTACAGGGATCCCCAGACGATAACAGTTTGCTGTCAGACTTTGATCTGCGTATGGCAGTTTGGCATCTACTATGGCCTTACCGATAGCATATCCCAATCCACTGGATGATGTCTGGGCTTTTTCTATTGCCGCACAAATAAATTCAGCAGTTTCTTTTGCCATCCCAAATTGACCATCATCCAGCGATGCTGCGACATCCTCAGATGTTTTCCCTGCCAACGCCAATTCAGTATCGTGAATGATGCAAGCACCATTCAACGCCAATGCGTGAATAATTCCTTTTTCAAATAATTGGATCAGCAAAGGATTTAGGCCTACTTTGATTACATGCGCTCCCATAGCCATCATCACTGTGTGCTTGCTTTTAACTGCTTCTGCAATGGAATTGATAACATTCTTAATGTCTGTGCCGCCCAGAATATTTGGCAAGCCATTCAAAAATTGTTGAAAAGAATTGCCAGGTTTCCAGGGACTGGCAAAGTCTGATAAGCAGACTTTACTTTTCCGATCATAAATCGAAAATGTGGATAGTTTTGAAAAATCTATTTCAGGTCTATTTTGAATCATGGAAATAATATCCGATCCACGAGGTCACATAAGATATGCCCCATGGTGATATGGGTTTCTTGAATACGCGCGGTAATACGAGAATGCGCTGGCAACAAAATGTCTGAATACTCGGCGGTCTTGCCGCCGCCTTCGCCAGTCATACCAATTGTTGTCAATGTCATTTCTTTTGCAACGCGTAAGGCATCGACAACATTTGCAGAATTGCCACTGGTGCTGATCCCCCAGGCAATATCATACTTTTTGCCAATGGCTTTGATTTGTTTTGAAAAAATCTCATTATAATCATAATCATTGCCAATACTTGTAATAATTGATGTATCAGTTGTAAGGGCAATAGCGGCTAAAGGAGGACGTTCTATCTGAAAACGATTCACAAACTCTGCGGCAATATGTTGGGCATCAGATGCACTTCCCCCATTTCCAAAAATCAGGATTTTGTGCCCTGATGTCAGGCATTCTGCCATTGTCTGTGCACATTGCTCCAGTTTGTTTGCATTTGTTTCAATGCTTTCTTGTTTTACTTTTATGCTTGTATTTAATATTTGATAAATAATGTCTTTCATTTGTTTTACCTCTTAGAAATTAATTTTGCCTCTCATCAGACAAGTCGGACTTGTTCAAATGGGCAATAAATTTTTGAATTATTTTGGTTTCTGTTGGCAGAACAGTTCGAAAATCCAATAAGAATAGATCATTTTCTATTCGTCCGATAACCGGTGGATTTAATGCGCGAAAATATTTCTCAATAGCATCCACTGATAACGTATCTGCTGTAATTCCAATACAATATGTGGGTAATGTTTGAAGTGGTAATGCGCCGCCGCCTATTTTACTGTTTGTTTCAATAATCTTAACGTGAAATTGATCCTGTTTGATGGATTGCACTTCCGCATAAACTCGATCAACAGCATCTTTTATCTCTGATAAAGGACGTGTTATAAATGCCAGTGTTGGTATATTATCAAAAACAGTTTTTGGATCCTGATATAATCGCAATGTACCTTCAAGAGCTGCAAGCGTTAATTTATCGATTCGCAAGGCTCGTGCAATCGGATTTTTTTTAATCTGATCAACAATTGATTTATTGCCCACAATGATACCTGCCTGTGGTCCGCCCAATAGTTTATCCCCGCTAAATGTAACAATATCAACCCCTGTAGATACAATCTTTTGAACAACAGGCTCCCCCTCAAGTCCTATAGGCTTTAAATCAACCAGATTGCCACTTCCCATATCATACATTACCGGGATGGACAATGCGTGCCCCAAACTGACCATCTCTTTTAAATCAACTGATGCTGTAAACCCCTTGATTTCATAATTGCTGGGGTGAACTTTGAGTAACAGTCCGGTTTCTGATGAGATTGCATTTTGATAATCACGAAGATGTGTACGATTTGTAGTTCCCACCTCTACAAGCCTTGCCCCGCTTAAAGTCATGATATCAGGGATACGAAATGATCCGCCAATCTCAATCAGTTCGCCTCGTGAAACAATAACTTCTCTATCCGATGCAATTGTTCGTAATGTTAACAGAACAGCTCCTGCATTGTTATTGACAACTGTAGCTGATTCTGCACCAGTCAGTGAGCAAATAAGATCTTCAACAAGCTGATATCGATGTCCACGCTTGCCAGTTTCAAGATCATACTCCAGATTGGAATAATGGCATGCAACTTTAATAATCTGATCCAGAGCAGATGATGCCAATAAAGATCGCCCCAAATTGGTATGAACAATGATACCAGTCGCATTAATAACTGGTTGTAAATTTGGCATGATCGCTTTATTTAGCATCGTTTGAACGTGTTGAATCACCCGAAACGCATCAAGATCATTCTCATTATAAATTCCATTTAATATGCCCTGACGTAATTTTTCAAGTGCATTTTGAATTGTTTGGATGATAATCGAACGTGGAATATCCATGTATTGCGGCATTATGGATATTTGCTGATAAAGCTTATCAACCTTTGGAATTTTTTTTATGTATTCAGGAATTTTCATTATTATTTATTGCCAGTAATTCATTGATGTTAAGTTGTTCGTATTGGGGTTTATGTACTATAGAGACGTAGCATGCTACGTCTCTACACAACCTTACTTTTTTGTACGTTCAAGAAAAATGAGCATATTATTTCCAGAGCTTCCCTTATTTATTGTCCATAACTGTGTAAACCTGGAAGCAAATTGACCCCAAAATAAGTAAACAAAACAGCAAAGAATCCCAAAATAGAAATCCATGCAATTCGAGTCCCAGACCAACCACGCATCAGTCGTGCATGGATTACAGTGGCATAGATGAACCACGTTATTAAAGACCATGTTTCTTTTGGATCCCATGACCAGTAAGCACCCCAGGCAGAATTTGCCCAGACTGCGCCGGTTATTATCCCGGCTGTCAAAAATAAAAATCCAAACATGATCATTTGATAGGTTAATTCATCAATCATGCGAAGGTCAGGTAATATATGACCCAGTTGATTATTTCTGTTTTTTATTAGAAACATGATGCTTAACCCAAAAGCCAGTGCAAAGCCTGCATAGCCCAAAAAACAGGTAAAAACATGGGCAATCAGCCAATTGCTTTTTAGCGCAGGTATCAGTGGCTGTATATTCTCATTGACAGAAGGAAGTGATGCATAAGCCAGTGATATAAATGCTAATGGCAATGCAAATGCGCCAATCGTTTTATTCTTGTAACGATATTCGATACTGATATAAATTACTGCAATGGTCCACGAAAAAAAGACCAGTGATTCATATAAATTTGATAATGGTGCATGTCCAATACCCATCTCATAGGATTCGATCCAGCGCAGTACAATACCGATTGTGTTTAAGACAATGGCTGCAATTGTCAGATATGTACCACTGTGATTTAAATATTTTTTTTTGAAAATCCATCCACAAATATAGGCACACGCTGCCGCACCATACAAAAATGTTGTGATGGACAATGTTAGAGAACTGTTCATATATGTTCCTATTATTAAATGACAGTAACTGTCGATCTGTTATAATAATCAGATACAAACTTTCTGTAATTCATCCTTTAAATGATCCAATTTTTGGGACATCCCTAACTTGTTTTTATTGGAAACACCCGAAATAATAACCTGACACGATCCTGGCGATTTTTCAACCACTTCAATAAAGTATTGCCGATGGCTTATAAAAAAAGTGACAAATATTCCCAATAGCATAATTACAAATCCAGAATAAACAAACCAGACACCAGGATCTTTTGTTATTTGAAGTCCTGTATAATAGCGTTTTTCAGAATCAGGTATGCGGAAAGCACTTTCATTCATGACGCTGATTATAAAATAGCCCTGCCGCATGCGGTCAAAATTTTCATATTGAACAGGTAACATGACGAGTTGAGGTTTTAACTGTGCATTCGGTTCACTTGATGATTTGATTTCCAGCATAAGTGTCAATGTAGGCCCCAATGAATGCCCACTAAAGTTAAACGATGACTGATAATTCTGAATTGTAACAAAACCTTTGCCTTCAGGTAATTCCACGCGTTGATTCAGCTTTGCTTTTACTGGATACGACAGACGCGTTTTCGCATTTTGAAAAAATAAAACAACAGTTTCTGGAGATTCCTCTCTATACTCCGGTGTCATTGACCCATAACTGGACTGAAATATATTAATCCCTTCGAATCGTAATGGATGATTCACCAGAATCGGTTTTGTGAAAATAACCCGGTCATCCCTGATCAGTGAAAGAATGGATTTAAACTCACTGGGTGATCCATTTTCATAAAACGATACAGAAAAATCATCACATCGTATGGCAAAAGGCAATTCAAACGTTTGATCCTGACCGACTACAATTGTATTGGTTTGTTGGCCCTCTGATATCTGAACATAAGCTTCAAATCCAAAAAAAGAACCAATAATTCCGCCAAAAATCATTATCAGAACACTCAAATGGACAGCATACACACCGAGGCGACTTTTTCGTCCGGTTTCACCATAAAAATAAAATCCTTTATCTGTTGTTTTCAATTCACAATGGGATAATTTTTTTGATAAATACACACTCATGGATTCTCGAATTTTACCTACAGTGTCCATGATATCAAATATGATACGATCTGTTTTGTTTCTAAATCGTGTCACACTAACTGTTTGTAATTTTGGAAATATGATAGACCACGTGGCAGACAACCGATCAATAGAGCATACGATGATATTCATGCTTAAAAGCCCCATCAGAAGGCGATACCATAATGAATGGTAGGTGTCATCCACACCAAAAAGCAGTATCAACGTACCCCACAATTGACCAAATGCAGATCTATAATATTCAATACTCTGATCCTGGGGAACCACTGTTCCAACGATTGAAACGATTGCCAATGTTAACAATAAAAACACAGATAATTTGACTGATGAAAAAAACGACCAGATGATATTTTTTTGAATTAATTGCTTCATCGATTTTTATTCAAACTCCCTGATTGATAAAGTATGAGATATTTATTTAGAAATAATCATAAGCCATATCTGGTTCTTTGTAAAGTTTTATTCATATTTAATCTGTCTGATAAAGGCATTAAATGGCATAAAATTTGCCATAAGCGTCTAAAGGCGGAAAATATTTTCTATTGACTTTTATAATCAGGTATTTTAAAAATTTTATTTAAATATGCTGTTTTTTAATACAGCAAACTATTGACTCAAACAAATAAAAATAAGCACAAAAGCATATGAGTTCTACAAAAAAATTTGATAATTCTCAGGCGTTGATTTTAATTGTTGATGATTTACCCCAAAATCTTCAGGTTCTGGGAAGTATCCTTCGAAAAAATAAATACCAGATTGCTGTTGCCACAAATGGGCAGCAGGCACTTGATGTTTTAAACAATATCTCACCAGATTTAATATTGCTGGATGTCATGATGCCTGGAATTGATGGTCATGAAGTTTGCCGACGATTAAAAGAGCAAGAGGATACACGTGAAATTTCGATCATATTTCTTACAGCAAAATCAGAAACTTCAGATATTGTCAAAGGCTTTGAATTAGGTGCTGTGGATTATGTAACCAAACCTTTCAATGCAACCGAACTTCTGGCTCGGGTGAAAACACACATTGAATTGAAAAAAAATAGAGATGTTATTTTAAATCTCATTGATGCGCTTGAAGAAAAAAATAAAATTTTAGAAAAATTGGCTGTTACTGATAGCCTGACACGAATTTTTAATCACAGTCATATCATAGATCGCCTGAGCAACGAAATTTATGCTGCCCGAAGACATTCCGACCCGCTCTCCATTACCATGTTTGATATCGATCATTTTAAACGAATCAATGATAATTATGGTCATCAGGTGGGTGATGAAGTTTTGGTGTCAGTAACAAATACCATCAAGGATGCCCTGCGAGAAATTGACATTATTGGCCGGTATGGCGGGGAAGAATTTCTGGTCGTGATGCGAAAAACAGATCGCAAAGGATGCTATATTGCCAGTGAACGTATTCGTATCAGGGTCGAATCCCAGAAATGGGAACAAGAAGGACTTCATGTTTCCATTAGCGGCGGCATTGGTACAATTGAAATTGAAGATGAAACTGCTGCGTCAATGATCAAACGTGCTGATGAGTGCCTTTATTTGGCAAAAGAAAATGGTCGTAATCGTATTGAATGCGGCGAGTCTTAATTTCAGATTCATTTAATTTTTTCTTTTCTTTCTTTTACAAGTTTTTTTGTCAAACCAAATTATTACCAACCGCATTGCAAACCGAATTTTAGAAATACTGATTTTCAGGGTTATTTTTTGAGAAATTTATGATATAAAAGTACTTTTTGTTTGATCATTAAATCAGACAGTCAGCAAAATAATTATCAGGAAATAAATATCATGGAAAAATACGATGTCATTATCGTTGGTGGAGGACCTGCCGGTCTTTTTTCTGCCTGGTATTTAAGCAAACATTCAAATCTTAGCGTTTTACTTATCGAACGTGGAAAGATGCCGCATAAAAGAAAATGCCCTGTCAGCCAAAAAAATCAATGTGTAAAATGCAAGCCCTGCAATATTTTATGTGGTGTTGGCGGCGCTGGACTGTTTTCTGATGGCAAACTCAATTATATTCATAAATTGGGTAAGACTGATTTAACGCAGTTTCTCCCTGCACATCGTGCTATGGAATTAATTGATGAGACAGAGTCTATTTTCAATCATTTTGGCATGGATGGCCCGGTGTATCCCACCAATATGGATGCTGCCAGGCGTATCCGAAAACAAGCCAAAAAAAATGGAATTGATTTGTTGCTTATCAAACAAAAACATCTGGGCAGCGATTTTTTACCCCAATATATTTCAAATATGGCTGATGCTGTCCAGGCCAATGGCGTTCAATTTCATACCGAAGAAATGGTTGAAGATGTTCTGGTGGAAAGCAACCATGTTCAGGGGGTCAAAACAGACAGGGATACGTATCATGCAAATAATATCATTCTTGCACCCGGGCGGGTTGGCGCGGATTGGGTAACTCAGGTTGCTAAAAAACATGGCATTGGTCAAACCCATAGAGGCATTGAAACCGGCGTGCGGGTTGAAGTTCACAATGATATCATGCAGGATTTATGCGATATTATTTATGATCCTACTTTTTTTATTCAAACCCAAAAATATGATGATCAAACACGCACGTTTTGCACCAACAAAGGTGGGTTCGTTGCCCTTGAAAATTATAAACATTTTGTCTGTGTCAATGGACATGCCTATCAAAATAAAAAATCCGAAAATACCAATTTTGCGTTTTTATCCAAAGTCATTCTCACTGAGCCGGTCACAGACAATCAGGCTTATGGTGAAGCCATTGGCAATCTGGCCACACTCATTGGCGGTGGCAAACCTATCCTTCAAAGATTTGGCGACCTGAAAAGGGGCCGACGCAGTACATGGCAGCGTATTCAAAAAGGCTATATCGAACCGACCATGACCAATGTCGTGTGTGGCGACATTGCAATGGCACTTCCTGAACGTATTCTCACCAATCTTATTGAAGGCCTTGATAAACTAAACAATGTTATTCCAGGCGTATCCAACGACGAAACCCTTTTGTATGCGCCTGAAATTAAATTTTTTGCCACGCAAATTGAAACCAATAGCAGACTAGAAACACGAATCAATGGCATGTATGTTGCCGGTGATGGTCCTGGTGTTGCTGGAAATATTGTTTCTGCCGCAGCGACTGGTATTATTCCGGCAAAAGCAATCATTGCAGGCTTGAAATAATTTATCAAAAAGGATGTTGATATGGTTTGTTGCCCAATGAAACAATGGATCTGTACATTCTGTTGTATATTTTCCTGCCTGTTTGTTTCAATTGGGGATGCACAAGATCAGTCCGGTGAAGCATTATTTGATTTGGGTGTTTTTGCTTTTGAAGATAAAGACTATGCGGCAGCTCAAAAATTTCTGTTACAAGCACATCAATTAAATCCAGACAATCCATTCTACTGTCATTTTTTGGGAAAAATTTATCTGGCACTTGATCAACTTGATTCAGCAGAAAAATATTTGCAAAAAGCATATCAATTAAATCCAGTTATCAATGAACTTGAATATGATCTGGCATACTTAACTTTCAAACGCGCGGATTTTCAGAATGCGTCACATCAGTTTATACAGATTGTCGAAAATGACCCCTTTACACAAAATGTTCTGGCTTCCTATTATGCGGGGATTTCATTGTTTCAATGTAAAAAATATCAACAAGCTGTCACATACCTGATGCGTGCTTCTCGTCGAAGTCCTACATTGAAACCTAATTGCATGTTTTACTGCGGCATTTGCTATTACAAAATGAATAAAACAGTTGAAGCGCTCAGGCATTTTGAGTATGTCTTGATGTATGCATCTGCGCCTTTAAAATCGCATGCAAAAAACTGGCTGATTGCGCTTAGGGATACAAGGCCTGACAACAAAAAATTTGAAGCTTTGATAAAATGCTCTGTTTTGTATGATGACAATGTCATGATTGTTACGCCTGACCTGATTACAGGTGATGAAGCAGACAGTGCCATGTTATGCTATCTTTCTGGCAAATATCTCTGGCAATGGAAACCAAAACATCAGATTGGTTTTGGCATTCGTCATTATCAAACATTTCATCAGGATTTGTCCGAATTTGATCTGACAGGCAGTGCTGTTGATCTAACGTATCATTATAAACTGAATGACTATACATATAAAATAAACTATTCGCCATCAGCCTATTGGCTAGAACGTTATCGTTACATGTTTCGTCATCGGTTGAAAGCATCAGTGCAATGGAAAATTATGAAAGACCTGACAAATCATGTTGCTTATACCTGCGATATATTGGATAATTACAACAATGAACTGAGGGATGGTCATACGCATGATTTCTCAATGTTTTTATGCTATCGTATCCCTTCATATTCTTTGACCCTGCTGGCTGGCATATCAGCACAGGATAACCTGAGAAAACATGTACTTTATCAATATTTGGAAACGTCATACAATCTGGAGTTTATTTACAAATTTGTCAAAACCTGGAAATGGCATTCATCTTTCAAGCTTTACCAACGTCGTTTTGATATCTGGGAAGATGTCAAACGTAAAGATGACAGAATAGATTTTTTATCCAGCCTGTCTCATCCTTTTTGGCAAGATGGGCTTGAACTCGCGATTGAATATGATTATTCAAAAAACAATTCGAAATTAGAACAATTTGATATTTTTGACTATCGGCGAAATACATTTGGGATTTCGCTGATATATTATTACTAAAAAATAAACCAGGAGGAAAAACATGAAAAAAGTGATGTATGTATCATTAATCACGATTATTATTGGATCTTTGTGGATCATTCCCTCATCAAGTACAGTGAATGGGGATTTAAACAATGATGGTGCATTGGATCTCAATGATGCTATTTTTGGCTTACAGGTAATGGCAGGCATGCGTGATAATGCACCAAAGCCATCATTTGTCATGATCAACTTGGGAGATAGCCTGACCAATGGGACTCAGAGCGGCTTGAAAAATGTTCACGAAGATACGCAGAAAAATGGTTTTGCAGAATTACTAGCCAGCCAATTGAGAACAAAAGTTGCTTTGACATGGAGTAATCCATATCTGA
>Ga0272440_1004315_pt1 | contig 10209 bp, 6 predicted proteins | sample SSMMMBAug17_FD_192440 | JGI IMG/M metagenome (GOLD analysis project Ga0272440, IMG submission 192440) | Marine sediment archaeal communities from Little Sippewissett salt marsh, Falmouth, MA, United States - SSM-MMB-Aug17 | ecosystem: Environmental > Aquatic > Marine > Wetlands > Sediment ... | reverse complement strand
CCCCAATGCTGTTGACTTAAGAGTTGGAGTCCCAAATCTTTAGATTTGGGAGTGAAAATCTATACCAAAATATGTATTTGTTTATGTAATAATCAGTATTATTACACACCCAAATCTAAAGATTTGGAACTTCATTTCTTAAGTCAACAGCATTGGGGCGTTGCCCTGGGCTGGTATAAAACGCCCTTTCAGGGCTAAGAATTATTCTCCCCAAAATCAGTTGTAAACAGAAAAATATTAATAATCAATAGATGTTAAAATATTATTCTCTTTTATATTCAATAATTTAAAAAACACATAACTTTTAGACGTATGCGATTGGTTATGTTATGAATCAAATATATGAAAAATTTCCCGAAATTATGCAAATGATAAAAACTGCTAGTATTCTTTAAAAAATATATAGTAATATAGGCATTTTGTATTAATCCTGCCATTTGTTGGTAATAAATTTTCATGATGAACCTATTTTTTTATTGACATCTTTTATAAAAAAAGTATAGAAATATTTTTGTCATATTTAATAAATTTAACGAAAATTTTTTAATAAGCATATTTTTTTCACAGTATAATAAAAAATTGATTACTCAAAATAAAATTTAAAATTTTTTATTTATAAAGTAAAAATTATAAATATTTTTAAACAGTATGATGAAACAACTAAAATCAACATTAGATGCTATTATTATTTCCGATATTGGCAAAGATAGTTTTTCAGGTTCTAATCCTTTAAAACTAAAAATTCAAAATAAAATTGCAGATATACAAGTAATTAAGAACTATCTTGACAACAAAGGACAAATTCTTTTTCCAATAAAAGATGATGGTTTATTCAGCTGGAATGAAACACCAAGGCTCAATGGAATCTATTTATACAATTTTTTATCATCAAACAAAATAAATGTTGAATTGATAAATTCATATGACCAGCAAAAACAGAGGTTTCTTGATTTACTTAAAAATAATCCAAAATGTATTATCATATCGACAACCTTTATTATTAATAAAAATGAATTAAAAAAACTGGTTGACGATATTCGTTCTGTTGCACATGATATTCTAATTATTGCCGGAGGTCCGCTTATATACAAATCCTATTGTTTGTTAGAACTATCCAAACAATCTAATTATGAAATTGAACATGCAAAAAAAGATTATCTATTTTTAAATGTTCAAGATGAACCCCAAATTGATCTTTATATTACCAGTCCAAAAGGCGAAGATATTCTTTATAATGTGATAACACGTTTTATAAATGGGCAGAACTATAATGATCTTCCTGATCTTGCATGGTTATCAGATGACAGATTTGTTTTTACTAAACATCAAAAAAACACATTAAATAAAAAAATTCATAATATAGATTGGTCTATAATGCCAGATAAGTTATTTAACAAAGGGATTATTTCTATGCAGGCAAGTAAAGGCTGTATTTATAATTGTGCTTTTTGTAATTTCTGTCAAAACAAAAGATTGATTCGTATTAAACCAATCAAGCAAATATTTAAGGAAATACATGATGTTGTAAACAGGGGTATCAAATATATATGGTTTGTTGATGATACATTTAGAGCTGGTAAAAATGATCTCAATGCTTTTTGTAAAATGCTAATAAAAGAAAAATTGTCAGTTAAATGGATGAGTTTTAATAGAGCAGATTCTTTAAAACAAGTTGATTTTGATTTACTGAAAGAAGCAGGCTGTATTGAATTGCAGATTGGTATCGAATCTGGAGATAAACAAATTCTCAAAAATATGAATAAGCAGGTTACACCCGAAGATTATTACAAGATAATATCCAATCTATTAAAAACAGGAATTAATTGTTCTTGTTATTTTATTATTGGCTTTCCAGGTGAAACTGAATCTTCAGTTGAGAAAACATTACATTTTATTGAAAATATTCATAACAATAATCATGAAGGGACTCTATCCTGGTCAATTTATCCTTTTCTTTTAAGTCCATTGTCACCAATATTTTCTAATGAAATGAGAAAGCAGTACAATTTAACAGGTTATATGGGAAATTGGAAACATAGAACAATGAATTCCAATCAAGCAAAACAATTGATTAAAGAAATGTTTTTAAAAATAGAAAATTCTGGCCCAATTTATAGAGGTGATAATCTTAATCTATTATCTGATTTGCCTGCAATACATAGAAAAAAATTCATGATAAATCGTCATAGATTGAATAAAAAATGTATTAATCAAGAACCAGGCTATGAAGAGGTTAAATATTTCTTTAAAAAAATATTAATCACAAAATGAGTTTTTTATATGGAAAATAATAATACATATTTTATGGAACATGAAGAAGAATCCATTCGTCTTGATATAAAAACAAATACAAATACTTTAAAAAAACAGGCATTATGGGCTGGTATTGCTCAAGGTACGCGGGTTGCTGATATTGGATGCGGACCAGGTAAAACAACTTATTATTTAAATCAATTAGTTCAACCAGGAGGTGAAGTAGTTGGCTTTGATTTTTCTGAACAACGATTGAAATATGCAAAGGAAAATTATTCAGATAAAAATATCAGTTTTATATGTAAAGATTTTACAAAACCAATTTCAAATATTGAATCATTTGATTTTATATGGATTCGTTTTGTTCTGGAATATTTTAAACGAGACAGCTTTACAATAGTTAAAAATTTAACAAATATTTTAAAACCAGGCGGTACATTATGTTTAATAGATCTTGATTGTAACTGTTTACGAATACATGGATTAACAGAACAAATCAATAAAATAATAACAGATGTAATATCTAAATTAGAAATGAGTTTTGATTTTGATCCATATGTTGGCATAAAGCTTTATTCTTACTTATATGACTTAAATTTTGAAAATATTGAAGTTAAGCTTGAACCTCATAACCTCATTTATGGACAATTAAAACCAGATGAGGCTTATAACTGGATGAAAAAAATAGAAATTGCATGTAAAAAAACAAATCATTCATTTGAGAATTACTCAAATGGTTTAACTGGATTTTTGAATGACATAAAACAATTTTTTTTTTCTGAAAGGCGATTTACTTATACTCCATTAATTCTTTGTAAAGGTCAAAAGCCTGTATTATAAAATAAAAATTCAGTCAAAGAAAGAATAATATCATGAGTGATATGAGAATTGTAACAATATATAATAATACTAAAGATTGGATGAGTCAAAAATTATGTCACGATATGAAAAACTTGTTGAAGAGCAAGTTTAAATTTTGTAAAATTGATATTGCTCATCTTTCACCATATATACAAGCTTTTTATATCCATAGAACCTATAATGCTTCACACATAGATAAATTTATTATTTTTCTTGTTAAAAATATAGTTGATTCAGAACATAATAATATATATGATATTATTGAGGATATTAAATACACAATGCATGATAAATCATTAAGCAGAAAACCCCATTTAATTGTATGTTGGAAAGATAGAAAAAAACAAGAAATAAAAGATAAATATGAATATCTCCAGGATTATTTTACTGAATCAATTGTTTGCGATACTGACAGGTTTTCTCAGTTTTTATTAAATGACAATCCATATTATAAGCTTTCAAAAGAATTATTTGAGCATTATAATTCAGTTCAAACATCTGTATCACCATTCTCACATAAAGGACCTTGCAGTACAGAAATGTTTTTTGGTCGATCAGATTTAATTGAAACTATATTAACTAAGTATGATGGGCATGCAATAACAGGAGGCAGACGTATTGGCAAAACATCTTTATTGTTTAAATTAGAACATGTAATTCAAACAGAAAATAAATATAAATACATTCCCTATTATATTGATTGCAGCAATGTATCCAGTTATGCTACATTAATAAATTTAATCGGCATGACATTATTAGATGATGACAATTATTCCTGTAAACTTTTTAATTTTTCTTTTGAAAAACTTTTTAAAGAAAAAAAACATAATAAACAGGATAAATGTATTTTCTTAATGCTGGATGAAATTGATAAAGTTTTAAACAGTACAAAGCATTTGAATGAAAGTGCTGTTTATTTTGGTAATGCTGTTCGTTCTATAAGCTATAAAGGATTATTAAAAATTATCTTTTCTGGATTTCGTGGTGTTTATGAAACATTTAACAATACTCAGCATCCATTATGGAATTTATGTGAAATGAACACATTAGGCCTTTTAAACAAAGATGAAGTACGTCAATTAATTACATTTCCTTTAGTAAAATATGGTATTGTTTTTGAACCAAAGGATAAAATTGTTGATGATATTTATAGACATACAAATGGATATCCAAGCATGGTTCAATTTTTTGGAGATGAGTTATTTAAGTTAAGGAAATCCGATGTTATTAAAGAAGATGTTTTACAAGAAGTTCTTCATGGAAATCGTTTGATCAATTTTATATTTGAAATGATCATGTTGAATACTACACCATTTGAAAGATTAATATGTGTTTGGATGAATGATAAAGAAAAATTTACTTTAAATGATATTTTGATTCAAGTAAGAAAAAATAAAATTCCTCTTAAAGATCCTACCAGGCATATACAAATTGCTATAAATCATTTATACAATAACAATATAATAACAGATGATTCTGATTCATATTCTTTTATGTTTCCATTAATGGCAAGTGTTATTAAGAAAAAACTTTTTAATAATGATACTATTGAAACCTTAATAGAAGGCATAGAAAATGAATATTGATCCAACAAAAATAAATCATGAACATATTAATTCCATTATCGCAAGCTTAAAGAAAAAACAATATGTTAGAATTATTGGTGCTAATGGAATGGGAAAAAATTTTTTGATTGAAAAAGCTGTTCCAAAAATTCAAGAAAAAATTGGTGATTGTGTTAATATTGATGTGGAAAATTACTATAAAAAAAATAATGCAATTAAATTTTATGAAATGCTGCTTTTTAAATTAACCGGCACCAAATATTCCCTTCAAGATAAACATGATGTATCAAATTCATTTATTCGAATTATTAATAGAAATTTGCATCAGGAAAAAGTATTAATCCTTAGAAATTTTCAGGGTGTATCATATGATTTTTACGATAGATTTACAACAGATTGTAGAATAATTTATACAAATGGACGTAAAAACAGCAATTCTGGGGAATCAAAGCTACTTATTATATTTTCAGGATCATACTTTGGTTTTGGATATCATGAAACATCACCTTTATGGAATATTACAGATGTTATTGAAATTTTACCTCCTGATCATGAAGATTCATTAGAAGAAATTCGTGTAAGTTATCTTAATAAAGGAAAAAAAGAACCTTCAAAAAACATTTGTAATAAAATATATGAAAGTACATTTGGATTTCGATTTATTTCACAAATTTTTGTTGAATACATTATTAAAAATGAAATGGAAAAAGGCAGGCGAAAATTTGATGAAATATTTGATTCATTTATAAATTATATTTGGAAAATTGTAAACACGTCAGAACAAGCATTAGATAAAGATGAAAAAAAAATATATTATCATTTTATGAATATTGAAGCCTATCTTAGAGAATCATCAGATATTCTAAATAGAGTTATTGATCTCCAAAATGAAGTCAAAATTAATGGCGCAAAAGATCATTTAATTGATGATTATACTATCACTGGAATTTTTATTAAAGATAATGATGGTTATTATTCATTTTCTAATCCAATCTATGCAGCATTTCTTACACGCCTTTTAAAAGATTTTAGAAGAGGTGATTATTGTTTATTTCATCTGCCGCATAAACACCTCTGGGAAAAAGCAAAAAATATTTATAAAATACTTTATGAAAATGAGGTAAAAACTGAAAATGATGAGAATATATCACCTAGAATCAATCATATTAAACATCTTGTACTTAAGCTCGTAAATAAATTTAAAGACTGTAATGACCATTTAGAATTTATTCAAGAATTATATGATCAGATTTCCTTCTTTTTTCAAATACGTAATTGCAGCATTTATAATATTGATCAGAATGAAGCTTTGAATCCAGATTTCTTATTTAAGAATAATATAAAAAGAATACAATGGTTAGATATTAATGAAATCAATAATGAGTTTATAAAAAATTCCCTGAAATCCAATTCATATTCAAGAGATTGGACAGGTCAATTCATTGCAATTCCAATTATTTTTAGCAATAATTTTAAAAAATTATTTATAGCAAAATTCGAATCAGAGCTTATAAGATGGTATAGAGGGCTTATACCATTAATTCAAGATTCTTTTATTGTGTATTATTATTTATATACAAAACATGAAGATAAAGAATTAATAAAAAATTTAAGTAATTTTGAAGATTCACCCGCTGTTTCAACAGTAAGACCACATAGAGATGAGCATATTAAAAATATTCTTCCAATATGGGAACAATGCAAAAAAATGTTTAAAGAAATTGGTATTAATACTTTTATTTTACATGAAATTATAAATTTTTCACATTTTTTATCAACATCAAGCAATGAAGAAGAATTAGTAAGTGCTTCAGAAAGAAAAAAAATAGAAGACAATGAACATTTAAAGGAAGCACTAACATATTGTAAAAGTTATAAAAATTTTGTATATCCAATACAAAATGATAAAATTGATACATTCTTTGTTGGCAGCAAAATTAATAATAATGATGCAATGTTTATTGAATTTAATATGGACAATCAAGAATATATACAAATAGATCATTTGGTTCAATATATTTATGAAATTTTTAAAAATTCAATTGAACAAACCATGGCAAAATTTGAGTTGGAAAAAAAGAAAAACCTGTTTCAAAAAACATTTAATAATAGCGAATTTTACTTATATATTGTTGATAATAATAAAAATATTATTTTTGTTAATCAAAAGCTTAGAAATTTAATTTATAATCAAGATGAAAATCAAACATGGGGTAAGTGTTATAAAAATTTGATGAAAAATGAAATATCATGTAATTCTTGCCCATTAGATAAAGTATTTAATGGAAGCCAAACAGTTCGAATGGTTAAAGATATCGCCATAACTGAAAAAAAACTTACCATGGATTGTGCATTTATTCCAATTGTTGAAAATGATAGAGTATATGCATCATCAGTTTTTATGTATGATATTACAGACAGGCATTTAGTATGGGATGCTTTAGATGAACTTGTCCGGCAAAAATCAAGTATTGAAATGGAAAATAGTATGTTAAAGTCTCTCCTAAAATTTGGATTTAGCAGAGTTATGAAATGGCAGGCTGATCAAAGTAATGAAAATAACTTTTTTTTAAAGCAAATATTAACAGATTCAAGTAATGCAGAAACAAATATTAACGACAATGTTGATGCAGAAACAAATATTAACGACAATGTTGAATTTGAAGCTGAAAAAGAAAAAATAGGTAAAAATATATCAGTATGGGCTAAGTCAAATATCAATAATATTCAATTGAAAACCAGTATCCAAGAGCGACTTTTCAACACCGGATTTGAATTGCATGAACATAATGAAAATAAATCCAAAAAAAGCTATAGACCTGATTTCTGGATTAACTTGCCTTTTTTACATAATAACGAGATTAACTTACTGATAAGTCTTGATAATTTAGGAGATAATAATAAAGACAATGAAACTATCAAATTAAATCGTTTGCAAAACCTTGAATCTTTTCGAAGAACTGCTGAACAAATTTTATCAAATGCCTTGCAAAGAGAATATTTAAAAACATTTCATATAATGCTATCTCATGGAATAAAGGGGCCATTGCAAGTTATTAGAATGAATTTACCATTTATAAGTGATGAAGATGAGTTTGATGAAAGAAAAAAGTTTGAAGACGTGGCTGACGCTAATCTTCAAATGGTGCAAAGTTCATTAGCCAGTTTGCTGTCTATTGAGCGAGGAGAGGGTGGACTTATTATAAAAAAAATTCAAATAAATCAATTAATACTTAATCAGCTAAACCTTTTTAAAGCATATGCACAAAATTTTTCACAAATTGATATCATTTTAAATGTACCTGATACTCCAATATATTGTTATACTGATGAAACAATTCTGATTCAAATTTTGAACAATATTGTTGAAAATAGTATCCGGCATTTAAAAAGGCATGAAGTTAAAACAAAAAATAAAATCGTAAAAATTGATTTAATAAAACATAATGAATTGATTGAAATTCAAATTTCAGATAATGGAAATGGATTACCTCAAGAAATGATTAAATTTTTTAAAAAACCATTTACAAAAGATATGCCTTATCCTCCAGGAAAATTAGGCTTGGGATTGAGTCGAGCAATGGCATCTCTTTTGGAAGGCAAATTAAAATTAGCCGATGAACCATTACTTGGTCAAGGAACTACTTTTTTACTTTTTATAAAATGCAGGAGGAAAGAATGAATAAAAAATTTCATATTTTACATTTAGATGATACGCTAGATTTTACAAAAAAAATGGAGGCTTATTTTACTGCTAAAATGGCAGACATTTTTTATGAAATAGTTTTTACAACAGATGATGCTGACAAGAAATTACATAATAAATTGCCTGACTTATTTATTGTTGATTTAATGCTTCATGATGAGCATGATGCAACCCCTGGTGTTGAATATATAAAAAAAATAAAACCTGAATATCCTGATCTTAAGATTATGGTTTTAAGTGATAGAACAGAATTTAAAGACGAATTAGATAACTATATTGAATTTTACGAAGATAAAGCATTTCGACCCAGTGACCTGCAAAATAAAATAAGTCAATTTATTGAAAATATTAATAATAAAACATTATAATATTTTTATATATTATAATGTTTATAAAAATAATAAGATTTGATTTTATATCAATCTAATATAATTAAAATGGTAGTGCACCAGATGTAGTGCTAAATATTTATTATTAAACCTCTCATCTGATAATGCATCAATAAATAGCACTACATATAATGCACTACCATTAAAATTTAGGAGTAAAACAAAATGGCTAATCAAACAAGCCTCTTTTATCAAGAATTAGTTGGCTGTATGGGAGAAATCCTTTCTAAAATAAAAAATATTCATGTTTATGATCCAAAACAGATTGTTCCAATTGTGTGGAAAAATATAATCGAGGTTATTCCAGATTTATCAAATTGCCTGATTATTGAATTAAAAGAAGATAATCTTAAAAATTTGGCTGAAGGCAATTTTGAACATTATGTTAAACCCTGGTGGCAAGTCGATTATAATTCTCAACAAGCCTTATTATCTAAACTTGTCCCTGATGAAAACGACGATACATTTTGTTGGAATTATTCATCTAATGCACCTCAATTTACAAATATACATTCAAATAAACTAGCAATTGCCATCTCAAGATTATGCGACCTTCCTAATGATTCAAGGCTTTTTTTGTTCTTTTTTCGAGATAAGCCCAAAAAGCCATTTATTTCCCATGAAATCAAATCTATGCAGCTTATTTCAATGATTGTGGGGTCACATATCAATTTTACTTTTAATTATCAAACATTACTTGAGTCAATTAGAAAAAGATATTAATAAAAAAATATATATTTTAATTCAATAATATTATTTAATCAAAAGAATAATTTTAGGAGACTCTTTTGGAAACAAAATATAGTGAAACATTGAAAATTTTTGACTCATTAACTTATTCAATAAATAGTTTGACAACTAATGATTTATTTGCTCATTATAAAGATATCAATTTTATATATAAAGCAAAAGAAGAATTAATTAAGCCTCATTATAATGAAATAATGAAAAACTGGAATCTTGCACTTGAGTCTGATATGAATTTATTGTGGTCGATTATTATTCAGCGTCCTGATTCAAGCAAGTTAGGTACAATTTCAATGTGGCGTTCAACTTTAAATGGATGGTTTATTCAACACCTCACTTCAACTAATAATTTTCAGACTGGTGTTTGTGCAGTGCAATTAAAAATGCAAAATGAGATAATAGATAAAAAATATCATTCATGTCAGAATTGGTTTCGTCCTAACAATAAATATGCAATGAGAGTCTTTGCAACAATTAATGCAATAGGGAAAGAATACGCTGATATTAAGACCTATTCGTATTTAAAAGTCTTTCCAAAAAATTGTTTTTTTAAGTCATCAGATTCTGTTAAGCTTGTAAGATGTCAGGCAAAACATAAGCTTGAATTGTATAAACTTGCTGAAAAGTTCAGAAATAAAGTATATGCTGAAGCAGAAGAATTGTTAAATGATGATATTGAATTATCTGA
>Ga0272440_1004314_pt1 | contig 10210 bp, 1 predicted proteins | sample SSMMMBAug17_FD_192440 | JGI IMG/M metagenome (GOLD analysis project Ga0272440, IMG submission 192440) | Marine sediment archaeal communities from Little Sippewissett salt marsh, Falmouth, MA, United States - SSM-MMB-Aug17 | ecosystem: Environmental > Aquatic > Marine > Wetlands > Sediment ... | reverse complement strand
TAAAGGCGATAAACAACTAGAAATAAAGAGCAGTAAATATGGCCATTTGATTCACAAACTGGATTTCAGCCTTCCAATAGACGTCACAATTACTGCTAAAACATATGATACAGCTTATACACAGATTTACAATGCGGATGCCATCATATCTTTGGATATCGCGCTGGTTTCCAATGTTCAAATGGGTGATATCAACAGAGACAGTCGCATTGATATGGGAGATGCCATTCTTTGTTTACAGGTCCTCAGTGGACTTCATGTTTCCGATTTCTTTAATGGTCAGGGGGCTTTTGTGTATGATGATTTGAGTTTGGTGGATATTATATATGTTTTGCGATCAGTGTCGGGGCTTGATCATGGGAATGATCTCTTCTGATGGCCGGACCCCAATAATACAATAATATAAAATAGTCATGTATGTTTTTTTTACATAAGGAATCTATGATCCAGATACGTTTTGTGATATATGCAACTATGCAAATGTGAAAAATTTTTGAATTATAATGGGTTGGTTTGGTAAGGCCCCAATTCAAATACATCGTACACAATTGATTGTTCGATGAATTATGTATATTATGTTAAAAAAAATGATATTAAAGGAGGTTTGATGACAATGCAATCGCCATATTTACAAAAAGAATCATTCATTAATCGACAAAATGAACTGGATTATCTATATCAATGGATTCAACGAAAAGCCCAGCATATCCTTTTTATTTATGGTCCAAAAAGCAGTGGTAAAACAACATTATTGATGAAATTTATAGAAAGTCATCTCAATCATAAAAGTTTCAATATCAAGCATTTCAATTTGAGAAGAATGATGATTGGTTCATATATCGATTTCATTCAGGCATTTTTTGAAATTGATTATACGAAAGCATCTGAAGATGTTAAAACAAAAAGAGAATACAGCCTGAAAGTCTTTAAATTATCTAAAGAAATTAAAAAAAGTTTGGAAAATAAATCCCTTGATCCTTTTGTTGTTATGGAAAAAGAATTGGTCAAGCTCAATAAAAAGGGCATGCGCCCGGTTATCATCATTGATGAACTCCAAGCTCTTGAAGATATCTACATGAATGACCAGAGAGAACTGCTCAAAGAATTGTTCAATTTTTTCGTTGCAATGACCAAAGAATCTCAGTTATGCCATGTCATCATTGCCAGCAGTGATGGCTATTTTCTCAATAAAATATACCATGATAGTAAATTATCCAAGACCTCAGCTTTTTATGAGGTTGATTACCTCCCTGAAGCAGATGTCCGCTTCTGGTTAAGCAATTTAGATCATGAAAGCGGTATCAAAGCATACCAGTTGACAAATGAACAAATTGAAACCATTTGGAAGCATTTGGGTGGCAGTATGTTTGAAATTTCATATGTCATGGGAGAATTAATCCCAAAAGCCCAAAACAAGACCATCTCAAATGCTCAGCTAATGGATATTATCCAAAAATTAATCATTGAAAACTGCGGAAAACTGAGCTTTTTCGCCACACTTCATGAAAACAAAAGAGAATTGTTTCGTACATTATTTGAAATTTACCAGGAGAAACAAGACTTTACAATGAATGACCTCAAAAAGTTAGTAACAAATCAATTATATGAAATTGATGAATTAAAGGATGAATTAAATCAACTGGTTCAAATGAATATCCTGAGTTATAATCCTGTTTCTGCTGAATACCAGTTACAGGGGCATAGTATGTATTATGGTTTGAAATTATATGTTGAAACGTTTTTAAATGCTTAGATACCAAAGGAGGTAAAATGAAAAAAAATCTATGTTTAATTTTATTTTTTGTTATTTTCTTTATTTATCCGTTGAATTATTCAAATGCCGGAGATTTCTTAAAAAGCAACTACTTGAATGTAGAAAATACTCAAAATTTAAAAATAGTTGACTGGAATAAAGATGGTAGGCCAGACCTTTTTAGTGGAGAAAACATTTATCTTAATAATGGAAGTTTGAGTAATCCCGATTTTAATGAAGGTAATAAGGTGATGGGGGATGTTCTAACTAAGTGGAACATTGGAATTCCTACTGATTGGAATAATGATAACACTTACGATAAACTGGGCATAAAGATAAAAGAAAATAATAGATATCCAACGATTTGTCTTAATATGGGTACAGATGATTCCCCACAATTTACTCAAGAAACAATCATTAATGCTAATGGCAGTGAAATAGTTCTCAGTTATACATCCTGGAATTATTTTACTAAAGATTTTAACCAAGATAAGCTGTTTGATTTAATCCTATCTAGTAATTCAGGCGAAACAAGGATATACTTAAATGTTGGCTCAGCTGGTTCCCCCGAATTCTCATCTTACATAGATATTAAACTAAATCCTCAAGGATCTATAATAACTGATATTGCAGATTGGGATAATAATGGAACAATGGATTTAATAGGAACGAAGAATGGTTTTTTTATATTTCTAAATGAAAATGTTCTTGCAGATAGCATGCCGGATACACTAACGTTTAATGGCAATCAAATAATAGTTCCAGAAAGCTTGCTATCTCCTGAATCACTTATTAGAACTCTTGTTTACGACTGGAATAATGATGAAAAAAAAGATGTTATTTTTGGTTATTCTCAAGGCTATATTGATATTTCCATAAATGAAGGAACTGACAGCAATCCAATTTTTTATTCTACAAGTGCCCTACCTTCTTCTTCATATTACAATATTGATGCTGGTCGGTATTCAAGCCCAGTGGCTGTAGATTGGAATGAAGATGGGAAGACTGATGTAATTATTGGAAATAATTATGATACAATGTTATTATGCTTAAATACTACAGACAATACCAGGCCAATTTTTGGATTTATCAGTAATATTAACGTTAATGGTAGCCCTATTTATGGAAGTTTTCCTCAAATTTTTGATTGGAATATGGATGGCAATAAAGATCTTTATGTGTCCAATAAGTTATATATTAATGTCGGAAGTAATCAAGCACCCATATTTAACAAATCCAAAAGTATTCTGCCTTCCAATATTTATAGATCTTGTTTCCCTATTGATTGGGATAATGATAGTTTAAATGATTTTGTTTGCTCCACTTATGAATTTTCATCTTATAAAGGACAGTTACTACTGTTATTAAACACTGCAACAAATGATAACCCTATATTTGAATCCAATCCAATTATGGTAAATGATACTCCGATTACAGGAAAAGACATTCAGCCATTGATTATTGATTTAGATAGAGATGGAAGAAAAGACCTGGTTTGGGTTGATTCTCTTCGAAATATTATGTTTTCATCGAATATTAACAAAGATGAAGATCCATATTTTATATCAACTGAAAATGTCAAAGATTTATCCGGTTATCCAAAGATTTCTATTTATGATTTCGATTTAGATGGGGATAATGATATGCTTGTTGGTAGAGATGAAGGCGTTGTAGAACTTTGGCGAAATGCATTTTCCAACGTAGAAAAAGGCAATGATACAGAATACATAGCCGTTTATAGTGGATATCCTGGTGGTTGGTCTTCAGGTAGTAATGAGTCGTATTGGCAATTCAGCCCAGTTGAAGATATTTTCGTAACTGCCTTAGGTATCTGGCAATTTCCTTATTCATTACAGATTGATTCTCAATATGATGTAAAAATAACATCAGAAGATAGCTCTACCGTCGTATCTGGCACAGTTATAGAGAATGGATATGTAGTTGATGACTTCAGATTTGCTTCTGTAAATCCTGTAAAACTATATGCGAATAAAAGTTATACGATATCATCCTTTTGTAAAAATAGAATTTCGTTTGGCAGTAATGCTAAAGTTAACCCATATGTTGAACTATTAGATAATAATGGTTTAGGACCTAACTTTCTTTTTGTTCCCATAAATTCGGAAAATAATACTGAAAATGAATTCCCAATAATTAATTTTAATGAAATATCTAAAACAATCTTTGAATATACTGGCGTTTTAGAAATCAATTCATATCTTACTATTCCATATGAAAATGATGTTATCGTCCAATACTCTTTCAGTGGTTCTGCTACAGGAAATGGAGTAGATTATGAAATAAAAAATAAAACGATAATAATACCTGCTGGGAATGTTAAGTCTTCGTTATCAATTACAATAATTAATGACAAAATGATCGAAGAGGATGAAATGCTTATTATAACGATGGAATCTGTAAAAAATGCAATCATTGGAAACAATTTATCATATACCTGCTCTATTATTGATGATGATGAGTTTAATATTATCAGTGCCAAAGGCAATATTGATAATGATACAATATGGGATGGTCAACTAATACACGTAACAGGTGATTTAACTGTAGACAATGGAGTTACACTAACTATTGTAAATGGAACTATACTCGAATTTCAGAATAATTATGGCATCTATGTTCACGGAACGTTAATTGCTACTGGTAGTGAAAACGTACCTATTACTTTCATTGCAAAATCATCATCAATTGGATGGAATGGAATCATATTTGATGACACACCTATAGAAAATGACATGTCAAAAATTGAAAATTGCTTTATAACAAACGTCAACTCTGAAAAAGGTGCCATTTTCTTGAATAATATGTCAAATATTGAAATTTCAGATAATCTAATTCGCAATAATAGAGTGAAACATTGGGGCGCTATTTTCTGTAATAACAACTCAAACCCAATTATTAATAATAATATCATTTATGATAATTATTGTAGTGGAATATACATAGTTGGTTCAAGCCCAACAATAATAAGCAATTTGTTGGCAAATAATGCTAATGTTGATGGTGGTGGGATATCTATATGGGATTCATCTAATCCAACAATCATTAATAATATTATTGCTAATAATTATGCGCAATATGGTGCAGCTTTTACTATTTACAACAAATCAAATGCAACAATCATCAATAATACTATTGTTAATAATTATGCATTGCATGGTAGTGGGGTCAATGCAGGTAATATCGTTATTTTTTTCTACAATACAATTTTTTGGGGTAATACTTACAGAAATGAAAAAATTCAGAATATTAGTGGTCCAGTTGTATTGTACAATTGTCTTATTCAAAGTGAAGCTTCAAAATATTCAGGAAATAATAATATTGATACGGATCCGATGTTCGTTTCTCCTTCTGGTGAGTGTGGTAAACAATCAGATGGTGTTGAGGCAGACTGGTCTCTACAGGAAAGCTCTCCATGCATAAATGCAGGATATACCCAAGCAAATGATTTACTAATCTATCCAAATGATTTTGCAGGGAAAAGTAGAATCAGGGATGGAATCATTGATATTGGCGCATATGAATACCAGGAAGGTAATCATTTCCCAATTATAACTGATATTCAACCAAAAAGTGATGTTATACTTGGAGGAGCAATTATTACAATAAAAGGTACTAATTTGGGAAATTCGAATGGGCAAGTGTTTTTTGGAAATTCATTATCATTGACAATTACAACATGGGGTGACAACCAAATTGTTTGTATTGCACCACCCAACAATGAAGGAGTGGTTAATATTGAAATTCAAACAGAAAACAAACTTAAAGCGATTAAATCATCTGCTTTTAAATATCTTTTGCCTTCAATCACAGAAATTGCACCAAAATTCGATTCTATAACAGGAGGCTCATATGTTTCTATTACAGGAACGTTTTTTGGTCCAAACCAGGGCAATGGTCAGGTGTACTTTGGTGATTCATTGTCATTGACTATCGTCTCATGGCAAAATGATAATATCATTTGTATTGCCCCACCAAACAATCCAGAAACAATTGATATTGAAATATCAACTTCTACTTCTCTAATTGCTAAAAAAACAAAATCCTTTACATACGTTAACATTGAGGATGGACTTATCGCTTACTATCCATTTAAAGGTGATGCAAAAGATGACAGTGGAAATAAAAATAATAGTGTTTTAAATAATGCTTCTTTTATCGAAGATAGATTTGGAATAGTAAATAGTGCTCTTCTTGTTAATGGAGACGAATCTTATGTTAGTATCCCTGAAGATTTAATTCCTAATGATAACAGCGATTTTAGCATTTCACTATGGTTTAATCATGAGAATGAGGATAATGAATTTCGATATCTTTTTGTACTTGAAAGACTTTACCCACCAATAACACCATATTTAAGGTTATATATCCGAAATAATAAGATAGTTGGGGATATTTACACTGGAAGTTCTTGGCGAGGGTTTGGTGCTACTAGTAATATTTCAAAAAATACTTGGTATTTCTTTGTTTTTACAAAAAAGAATAATCAAATTCATCTATACTGTTTTGATCGTTTGGAGAGTGATATATCATCATCATTCTATCAGTTTAATGATGATATTACAATACGAGTAGGTGGAAGGGGGTATAATGGCATTATTGATGACTTAAGAATCTATAATCGCGCAATGAATTCTTCTGAAGTGAAATATCTGTATCAAAAAGAAAGTAAGATCAATAAGAAAACTCAACAAATTGATTTTACAACAATAGATAGTAAAGTATATGGCGATTTACCTTTTTCTATAAGTGCATCCGCAAGTTCTGGATTGACAATCATTTACAATAACTTAACCCCAGATATTATCAGTATCAATGAAAATACTATAACCATAACTAAGCCAGGCATTGCAAAAATTCAGGCACTCCAACCAGGGGATTTACTATATGAAATGGCTCCAACTGTTGAGATGAGCTTTACAATTAATAAAAAATTACTAATTTATACAGCTGATAATAAAGATAAATTATGCCATAATGAAAATCCTCAATTAAGCTACATCGTTACTGGTTTTGTTAGTGATGAAAATGAGAATGATCTTGAAAAAAAGCCCACTATTTCAACTAATGCAACAATAAATAGCCCATCAGGAGAGTATTCAATTCATTTTTCAGAAGGACTTGATTCAAGATATAGATTTTCTTATATCAATGGAACATTGACTGTAAAAAAAATAAATACAGTTTTGGATGTTTTAACAATTTCAGATAAAATATATGGTGATAAACCTTTTAAAATTGACTTTTCATCAAACTCAAATGTGCCTGTTAAAATTGTCAATCTTACTCCTCAAACCATTGGTGTTAATGAATATACGATAACAATTTTAAATTCAGGTATAGGATCGATCCAAGCCATACAGAATTCCAATGAGTGCTATAAAATGGCGATACCAGTTGAAAAAAGTTTTACGATCAATAAAAAACAACTATTTATCATTGCAGAAAATAAACAACGATACTTTTCATCAGAAAACCCTCAATTAACATATTTGTTCCAGGGCTTTGTAAATGCTGAAGACAAAAGCGATCTTGATATGCTACCCGAAATTTCAACCATTGCGACTGTAGATAGTCCATCTGGAGATTATCCCATTATTCTAAAGGGCGGATTTGATAATAATTATGAATATGTTTATGTTCATGGAACATTGAAGATTTTACCCATAGATCTTTCTTTATACTTTGATACGATTGCTGATAAAACCTATGGTGATAAACCTTTTACTGTGAATGCATATTCAAATAGAGACACTGAAATAATATTAACGAACCTTACCCCTGAAACAATTGAATTGCATGGTATTACAGTTACTATTTTGAAATCTGGTAGTGCTTCAATCAAGGCTTCTGTAGAAAAAGATAATAATTATGAAACCTCGAATATGAGCATTGACAAAACTTTTGAAATCAAAAAAGCGCCATTAAATGTTAAAGCAGAAGATATGAAAAGGCAATATGGCAATCCTAACCCTGACTTCATTTTGCAATACCAGGGATTTTTAAATCAAGATAATGAACAAAGTATTGATAAGCTACCTGAAATAAAATGCGATGCATCAGCATATAGCAAACCAGGAAACTACGAAATTATTCCTTTAAACGCTATTGATGACTGTTATAATTTTAATTATCAAGCTGGTTCTTTGGAAGTAATTGATGAAATCGTTCCTGAGATAAGCGAATTTAAAGTGATGGAAAACGCTGCAAGTATCAGTATTACGAATAAACGTTATTTTTCAGTTTTACTAAACGCCACTGACAATACCGGCACAATATATAAATGGTATATTTCCGAAAACCCTGAAACACCTGAACTATCTGTGTTAGAATCTGCCAGCAGCAAGCCAATTACCGAATACACCATTCAAAGCTCTGGTGATGGGTTCAAAAGTTTATACGCATGGGTAATGGATAATTCATCAAATATCAGTTCCTCAAAACAATACACCATTTTATTAGATACAACAGCAGAACTTGTCATTCAGGATACATATTTTTGTATTTCAGAGAGTTCTTTCAGTCTGTCAGGACTGATGGAAAACATTGCCAACATTGACGTATTCTCTCAAACATTGACCATTGAAAAAATAGAATATCCAACAGATACGTCATGGCAGGTTGAACTGGCATCTATTTCACCTGGAAATCACAACATTGAAATATCTCTTACTGATCTTGCAGGAAACACAAGATCTGAAACAATAACAATCAATCGTTCTATCCCCAAAACTACACACATTATTAAAGATGCAACAACACTCATTGCCAATGCCCAAAACAGCATGAATTTAACCATTGTGATACAAGATCACGAACAAAACTCCATATGTGTCGATATGGACATTACAGTTTCAACAAGCCTGGGATCGATTGATCATAACCATATCAAAACTGAAAATGGACAGGCGATTGTTTCATTCATCGCGTCTGACACATTAGGAATGGCGAAAATTGAGGTATGGCATCAAGCCCAATTATTGGCTGAAGACACTGTAGAAATGATTGCAGGCCCTCCGAAACAGTTGTCTTTTATTACGCCTGCGCAAGAAATTCTAGTTGATGATGACAGCGCTTTAATTAAAATACAGATTCAAGATGATTTGGGACATCCTGCAACCATTAAGGACCGATTGCGAATACTGCTGTCAAGTACGTCAAAACAATCAGGACAATTCTGGTCATGGATAGGATCAGGATATTCATGGATGGACAATGAGTCCATCGCACTTGTCACCCAGGATAACAATCCCTTTTTGATAAAGTATAAAGGATCTGAACCAGGTGTTTATACGATTACTGCAAGCGATACATCAGGATTTTTAGCATCTGACTCACAAGTCATTACTGTGATGGATCAACCCTATATTCAGTTTAGATTGGAAAATTCGGAGACGCTTGAATCAAAACAAATAGCCAATGTTGAACTCAAACTCAACCGAGCTACAGAAGAAGATATCTGGATTGAGTATATCACTGAAACAGATACTGAAAACACCGCCACTGAGGGATTGGATTATGAAATTTCGCCAGAACTGGAAGTCATCATTCTTGCTGGTGAAGTATCTGGCTTTATTCCATTGACCATTATCAATGATCAAATTTATGAATTAAAAGAACTGGTTACAATTAAGCTGGTGGATTCTAGTATCAGTATTGGCAGCAAAAATGTACATACTTTGTTAATAATTGATGATGAGTCGCCACCTTCTCCCCCAGAAATCACTGGTCCAACATCTCCAACCCATATAAAAAGTCCTGAATGGTGCTGGATTTCTGGCGGTGGTTCCCAAACATTCAGATATAAAATTGATGATCCTGATCTATCATTGGGGTCTGTTGAAACAAAATCCAAATGTTACCAGCATTCATCTGAACTGGCTGAGGGTGACCACATTTTCTACCTTCAGGAATTTAATGCACCAACCAATGAATGGTCCACAACCGGAATGTACAGACTAGAAATTGATACCGGCCGACCCTGCTCTAAAGCCCAATCTCCGCCAGGTATAGATGCCCAACACATGCAATTTGAAATCACCTATACTTACGCAGATATTTATTCTGGAGAAATTTGTGGCAATCCACAAAATACTGGCAGTGGTCTCAAACACATTGAATTATGGGGAATGACGCCGGAAAATCAAGCATATACATTACTGACAAAAGATTCCGACGCTCTCATTGATGGCAAATTTAACTATACCGCAACATCGGATGGCCCATATCGATTTTTCACCCGCGCAATCGACCAGGCAGGCAATATTGAACCAGAATCAGGCCAGGAATATGATACAGAAACGATTTACTCTAAAAACTTTTCCGGCTATGCCATTATGGCAGTCGGCGCAATTGATGAACAAAAAGGACTGCCATCTCATACATATACGGCAAATAAAATATACCGGCATTTAATATCCCGAAAATTTGGGATGTTAT
>Ga0272440_1004313_pt1 | contig 10210 bp, 10 predicted proteins | sample SSMMMBAug17_FD_192440 | JGI IMG/M metagenome (GOLD analysis project Ga0272440, IMG submission 192440) | Marine sediment archaeal communities from Little Sippewissett salt marsh, Falmouth, MA, United States - SSM-MMB-Aug17 | ecosystem: Environmental > Aquatic > Marine > Wetlands > Sediment ... | reverse complement strand
TAAGATAATAGCATAATTTACAAAAAAATTCAAGTAAAAAAAATTATCTAATGATAAATCTTTATTTTTGAATTCAGGGTTAACACATTAATTTCTAAGTGATAAATTACTATTCGGCCAAGCACTATCTAAAAATTCCTGATCGAAGATCATTGACATCATCGATAGTTATTATGATTTTTTTTAATCCGCAGATAGCCTCTAAATACTCAAAACTTTTATTTATTTTCAACGTATACTTATACTGCTGTTGTTTTAATATTGAAAGAAGAATATGATTCAGGGAACCAAGTGATTCTACACTTGAAATTTTTAGTTTATCAGGGCAAATTGTTTTTAAAAAAACTGTTTTACCTGAACCAATTTCTCCTGTTATAAGCGTACTCTTCCCCTTATATATTCGATTATAAATAGCTTTAAAATGAAATCTACGCGATTCATCAACTATTACTTTGTTCTTTTGTTGCATTTTCCATTTTTTCCTTTTTTTTATATTCTTCAAAATGTGCAAAGAAAAGGTTAGATAAGATTATACCAACATGTAAACCCTTAAATTCTCGATTGTTTAGATAATTATCATACGTTTTTTTGTGTTTAGAAACTATTTGAACTGCCACATCAAAATTTAATCCTTGTTTGTATAATTCCATAAGTCTTTCTAATTCTTTGTTTTTTACTATCATTCCTTTTCTTTCCAAATAAATGACAAGTTGTTCAAATTTACTTTTTTTCAATCTACTTTCTATTCCTTTTTTTGTCCGCTTTGGTTTGTCAGTATCACTAATTAACATTGCTTCACCAATATAAACTCCTTCTTTTCCTGTTTCAAAAATGTAAAGCATGTTTTCATACATAGAAACTTTTACACTAACTCTTTTTGTGCCCCCATAAAATTTACCTTCAATTACTTGATAATCACATTTATTGAATCTAATTCGGCCATTGGGAGCTACTGTAGCATTATATTTTCTATAGCCGTATTTTAAAAAATTTTCTATTTGGCTTTCATCGAATTTAAATGTCGCTACTTTAGATATATATGATTCGAATTTTTCTTTTGGTGCCCATTTTTTCTGTCTCCCGGATACTGAAAATGTTCTATATTTTTCATTATGTTCATTCATGTAGCACTGAATAAGCTTAGATTCTCTTAATTGTTCGATAGTGATGTCAAAGCGAGAAATGGTTATAGTTTCTTGTTTCCCAGTTTTTTTATTTATCTTTGTTCGTGGAACTCGTTTTATCAATTTGTTTTTGGGAAGTTTATCAATTATATAATCCTCAAAACCATGTAATCTGCGATGTGAGCTTTCAAGATGAGCCTTATTTTTCGGATTTTTTATCTTTGCAAAATCAGCTGAAAAATAAAATTTATCCGGAAGTGAATATTTAAGATTTATCTCTTTAATTGCTCTTTTTAGATTTAAAAAGCCATTGCTATTATCAGGTCGTATTTGAATTTTTTTTTGAGGGAATTTCGTTGATTTTAAAAATTTAAAAAAAGCATCTACTGAAATTTCATTGCTGTCTGAAAAATATATACCCATTTCAAACATATATCTGGAACCAGTATCCAGAAATTCAATAACTATAGGTCGCCTCCAATTTCCATCTTGATCTTTAATTTCAATATAATGAAACACACAACCATCTATTTGAATCTTATCAAAAATGGTTATGGTAATCCAAATTTGATCACTTTTTTACCTTTGTGGTAACCTAAAATTGACCACTTAAAATAACCTTTAGTATTACAGCTAAAAAAATAATTTTAACTGTAAACTGGAGGTAGAAAGGTGATAAATTTGAATCAATACGAATACATAAGAACTTCAAAAAGGTTTTATGGTAAAAGTATTAGTGAAATACACAGAGAAACAGGTCATTCACGTAATACTATAAGAAAAGTTCTAAATGGAGAATATAAAGGTTACACTAAAAGACAAAAACAGCCCTATCCTATTTTAGGTCCTCACTTAAAAAGAATTGAGAAGTGGATAGAAGATGATAAAAAACAACCTCGTAAACAACGCCATACAGCTCGTAGAATTTTTAACAGATTGAAAAATGAACATGGTTATAAAGGAAGTGAAGAAACAGTCAGGCGTTATGTAAGGAGTATCAAAACTCGATTAGGTATTAAAAACTCTAATGTATTTTTAGTGTTAGATGCTGAGTGTGGAAAAGAGGCAGAGGTCGATTGGGGAGCAGCAATTGCTATAATAAATGGAGTTAAGACTCCAATTAAATTTTTTTGTATGAGATCACGTTATTCTGGAAAGCATTTTGTTAGAATTTATCCATGCGAGAAACAGCAAGCATTTTTTGATGCCCATATACATGCATTTAATTTCTTTGGTGGTATTTATCCTATTTTGGTGTATGACAATTTAACAAGTGCTGTTCAAAAGGTACTTCAAGGCAGAGAACGTGTTGAGCAAGAATCTTTCATAAAATTTAGATCTTACTATAATTTCACAGCTCGTTTTAACAATATCAATAGCGGACATGAAAAAGGAGGTGTAGAAGGTATAGTTGGTTTTGTAAGAAGGAATTACCTTGTTCCAGTTCCTTGTGCAGCAAATTTTGAAGAACTTAATGAAAAGATTCTCATAGAATGCACAAATTATGGACGTCATCGTATTACCAATAAAGAAAAAAATGTTAATGATCTTTTTGAAAAAGAAAAGGATCATTTAATTTCTATTCCTCAAATTCCTTACTCAAATACGCACATTCTAACAGGAAAAGTAGATAAGTATTCAACAGTAGTAGTAGATAGAAATCATTATTCGGTACCTTACAATTATTTAGGGATCCAAACAAATATAGAGATGTATATAAACCGCGTTAAAATATATTATGAAGGTAAAAAATACCACCCCTGCCTGTGATATTATCATTAGTAATTTCAACTTTATTGATTCTTTGATTATTGTCTTTATTTGCCATTGTTCTCTCCTTTCAAAAAGTATAAATATAAAAAGTATATCATATTTGAAATCAAAATATTAAATTCAAGACCTTTTTCTATAATTTTGAATTCAAACATATTTTTAATTTTATCCATTATCATATTTAAATTAAAATTATTTGGGATCAGGTCTAATTTTCCAGATTCAATTTTTGACAGGTCTAAAATATCGTTTATCAAAGATAAAAGAGATTCAGAGGAAGTTACTATAGTTCTAACATATTTTTTTTGTTCAATATCTAAATGTGTGTCAGATAATAGTTCAGAAAAACCAACAATTGAATTCATTGGAGTTCTTATTTCATGGCTCATATTTGCAAGAAAATGAGTCTTTGCCATATTTGCATTATTTGCCTCATCTGCCATTTTAATTGCTTTTTTCATTTCTAATTGTAACTGAATAATCTTATTTTTAAATTCATTATTTCGATCTGTAATATCTCTAATAACAGCAATATAATAATTATTTGTATCAATTACTACGCTGCATATTGATAATTCAACTGAAATTTTTTCTTCATTAATATTTTGTGCAATAGTTATTGGGATGTGTATGCATAAACTTCTTAGAATTATGTATGGAATGTTAAAAAATAAAACAAAATTCGACGCTGAAATTGATCGACAAAATCGAAAAGATAAAAAGGTTAATCAAAAGGTATCAAAACCAAAGGATAAAAAACGTAGATTGCAAAAATATGATCACAAAGCTCCGATATCAAACCTTCAACACAGAAAAAGAAAGGAACAGATACAAGTAACGTCCCAACACAATAAAAAAACTAATACAGGATAATTATTCCTATAGTCAAAAAGTGAAGTACGGGATCATTATCTTAGCATCTGCTCCAATAATTTTATATAGCAAAAATTAATAGATATGTAAAGTTTTACCGAATTATCAAAGAACAAAAAAATATAATAAAATCAATAATATTATGGATGCAACGATGCCAACAGGTAACTTACGTCCATATTCAAAAAATTGGTCATCTTTCCCCCCAAATTAGAATTTGGGGGGAAAGATGACCAATCTCAAAATAGAAATGAGGCATACATTACCCTCATATTTTGAGCTTGACATTCCCCTGAATAACTTCGGGGCTCACTAAATGTTACAATCAAGAATATTTTTCATTAATTTTCTGGATTGTAACATTGATTTAATATGAAATTAGTAATTATAAAAATATATATATATTAACTTTAAATCACGATATTACTAAATGGATTAATAAATATTTTTTTGAATATTTGATTAATATGAAACAGCTTAAAATAACAATTTATTTTTTTTTCAATCCTTATCCAGAAAGGATATATCCAAGGGGCAATAAAATTAATAGATGTTCAACTTCAGTTCCTGCATAAACAAAGTGAACATTGTTTTCAGGAAAAGCTTGTTTGAGTTTAATAGCACGAGGATATCTTTAACTATATCAATATGATAATATTATTATAAATCATGTTTTTTTTTCAAACAAATAATAGAGTTGATAAAATTACAAATTTTATGTATTATTATTGCATTATAGTGTAAAAACAATATAGTTTTTTGAGTATTGACAATTATCAGAAAGAATTGACAAATATGGTCAAAGTAATCAATAGATGTCTGTGTTGTCCATGTAAAAAAATAAGGCATCACATTCAATAATATTATATTACAAAAAGGAAATATATGAATAAAACATTTAAGCAAAAAGTTGTTATTATTACAGGGGGATCAACTGGAATTGGCAAAGCCTGTGCAATAAAACTTGCAAAGCAAGGTGCAAAGATATCTATTGCATCGCGAAATGGTGAAAATCTTGAAAAAGTAGCTCAAGAATGTAGAAGCTATGGAACAAAGGCAATTGCTATTCCAACAGATGTCTCAGACAAAGATAGTTGTAAACAACTAATAGAAAAAACTGTTAAAGAGTTTCAGCAGATTGATATGCTTATTAATAATGCAGGTTATACAATGTGGGCTAAATTTGAAAATATTCATGATTTTGATCCTTTTGAAAAGCTTATAAAGGTTAAATTAAATGGAAGTATTTATTGTACATATTATGCGTTACCATATTTAAAATTAACTAAAGGACGTATTGTAGCTGTTTCAAGTTTAACTGGGAAGGTTAGTGTGCCTACAAGATCTTATTATTCAGCTAGTAATCATGCTATAGCTGGTTTTTTTAACTCAATAAGAACTGAACTTGCCTGTTATGGAATTAGTGTAAGCGTTGTATATCCTGGTTTTGTTGCAACTAAAATAAGAGAAAGAGCATTAGGACATGATGGAAAAAGTATTGGTAAATCGCATATTTCAGAAAAAAATATTGTTTCAACTGAGGTCTGCGCTGATATAATAATAAATGCTGCATTAGAGAGACAAAGAGAAGTCTTGCTTACATTCAAAGATAAATTAGCAACATGGTTAAATATGTTTGTTCCACAATTAGTTGATATTATATCAAAGAAAAAACTAAATTATAATAATTTGGATTAATTCATGGAAAAACCTTTTATCAAAACTGGCTATCTTGGGCTTTGTATCATTATTATGAGTTTAGTTTTATTATTTGCCTTTCCTGCAAATACACCTCATATTCCTGAGGGTTTTTTTACTCCAATCCTTGCTTTTGAGTTTATAGAAACCCAACAAGATGTACTATCATTATTTGGATATGAAAACAAAAGCCTTAGAGATGAACTAATTAGAAAAATGAATTTGGGAAATTATTTAGATTATATTTTTATGACATTATACACTATGTTTATTTCTTTTTTTTCAATTTCTTGTTTTAAAATTACAAAGAAAAAAATTTTTCTAATCCCTGTTTTCTTATCTTTATTAATTTTAATATGTGATGCTTTTGAAAATGTACAGCTTTTAAGTATTACTAATAAAATTGATACTGGTGCATTTGAAAAAGAACTTATAAATTTATATTTTTTTACATGGATTAAATGGTTAAGTATCCCAATATGTTTTATAATATTTTCCTTTTATTTTTTAAAAAGAAATTTCTTTGCAAAAATAATAGGAATATCTGCATATTTTTCATTTTTTATAGGGATATCAGCTTTTTATCATAAACCCTATTTATGTGAATTATTAGAAATTTCAATAGCAGTTAATTATATTATGATAACTATATATAGTTTTGTACAAAGCGACTCTTACAATTATATAAAAAAACAATAATATCGTGGGTGCAACACAAAAAAGTTGGAGAATTTATTTCCAGTTTGTAGTTCCGCCTTTAGGCGGTTTGAGCTGAAACCAATCATTAAAATTTGGTGAGAAATTAATTCAGTTTATCGAACATTTTTGAGCTAATTGTTTATTTTTCTGCATTCTGTTAAAACCGCCTAAAGGCGGAACTACAAACTGGGCTTTGGCTATTTATAAAATTTACCTCTAATCACAGTGTTATAAATAGAATAAAAATTCAATTTATTTATTTTTCGACCTAAGAAGAAAATGCAACTTTTTTGTGTTGCACCCTAATATCGTTTATAAGCAAAAAATAAATTTTCTTTGCTAACTAAATATACAATATTTCGTGTTATTACTTAAAAATAGAAAGGTAAACTTATGTTTGAAAATGAAATTAAAACTCTTAAGCAAAAGCTAATCTCTGATGATAATTTTAGAGATATTTGGGATTATTTCTTCACGCATCTTGCAGAAAAAAGAGAATTTCTAAGATATGGTGAAATAACAAATAATGAATCTATAGTTACAATGTTAAAACTTGTATCAAAAAAATTATTTAAAGATGAGCCATTTAAAATTTCTAATTTTTTGCAGATAAAAATAAAAGAATTTGATTTAATACATGGACCATGTTTTTTAAATTCCAGGATGGCAAATTTTTTCTATTTTGAAGATATTTGCATGGGACTTTTTTCAATTTTAGTTGATCCTATTAAAAGCGAAACTTCATTTATACGACTTACAAGTTTTGCTGCTGATAAGTCTGATGTTGACATTAATGGTTTAAAGGAATCAAGAGAAATATATTGTCCAGGATCAAAAACAATTCATTAAGGGTTGAGAAAAAAATAACTTGGAATTTTTTATAAAAATGGATAAGCCCCGAAGTTATTCCACGACTTAAACCTGGCAGGAGGGAGAAACTTCGGGCCGGGCTCGAAGCCCAAGGGCTGCTCCTCCTCTCCATCAGGAAACTATATAGTTAGTTTTACCGAAAAAAGATAGTATAAAATTTATATATCAAAGAACAATTAATTATGATAAAAATTAACATACAAGGGGCTAAAGCATGAAGCCTAGGGCTTTAGTCCCAGGTAAATAAAAAAAATCTCTTAAGCCCCGAAGGGGCGATAGATAATTCCTGTCGCCCCTTCGGGGCTTAAGAATGTATATACTTTACCTGAGGCTAAAGCCACAGGCTACATGCTTTAGCCCCTTTGGGGCTTATGACAATTATCATAAATAGACTTTTAAATTCGAAATCTGACTTATGTGTAAAACCCCGCATACGTCTACAAGTGTTGTGGTTTTTTAACTAATTAATATTTAACATAATCTTACCAATCTTGTTCCCAGGCTCTGCCGGCTCTGCCTGGAAAATAATTTTCGACTATCAAAGTATTTATTTTGAATGTTCAAACAAATAATTGCTTAATTCAATATTAAAAGTATGAAATTGAATACCATATACATATCTATCCTGATCATTAATGCCGTCATCACGCATAACTTCGGTTCTAAGATCAAATAAATTTCCTATATCAGTCTTTAAATGAGCTGTTCCTGCTGTTCCTAAATCTAATGCTTCTGAAGTTTCAATCAGGGCACCTCCTGAACTTATATTTACAGTCACAAAGGGGATTGTGTGGTGGTTATCAGGAGTAAATGTTCCATTTAGTATAAGATAGATTCTATCTTCGCGCCTTCTTTCAGATAAATTTGCAAGTCTTCTTGCAAGTATTCGAACCTCTTTAGCTTCATCTGTTAGTTTAGTAGATTCTTCTGCTGAATTTTTCGCATTTATTGCAGTTTGTGTAGTTAAAGAATCTATTTGTGAAATTGATTTATTTACTCCTTCAATTTTAGCTGCCTGTTCTTTTGAGTTTGAAGAAATAGCTTCAAGCAAATTTGCTACTTTACTTGAACTTACATCAACCTCGGAAAAGATTTTATTTGTTTGTTCCATTAATAAGGAACCATTTTTTATTTTAATATTAATATTTTCTATTAACTCTGAAGTACTTTTTGCAGCTTCTGCTGACCTCATTGCTAAACTTCTGACCTCATCAGAAACAACAGCAAATCCAGCGCCAGCTTCTCCAGCTCTTGCAGATTCCACTGCTGCATTTAAAGCAAGTAAATTGGTTTGAAACGCTATCTGATCAATTGTTTTAACAATCTGAGATATTTCTTCGCTTGATTTGTAAATATCAGTCATTGACTCAGTTAACTCATCCATACTTGAATTAGCTTTTACAACAATATCAGTTGTTTCTTTCATAAGACCATCTGCATTGCCAGCGTTATTTGCATTTGTTCTGGTCATTGATGCAACTTTTTTTAAAGAAGTTGATGCCTGTTCAATTGAATTTGATTGTGTAACTGAGGCTTCTGCAAGGGATTGGCTGGAATAAGATATATTTCCAGAAAAACCTTCAAGATTTTTAGACATTTCTGCCAGGCTGACAGCAATCTCTTGAAATGGAATTATTATATAAAATTTTGTTCCTAACATACAGGTTAATAAAATAAAAGTACCCATAATTAAAATTATAAGACAAATCCAAATAAATCTTATGATTTTTTTTGATTTTAAGCTGTCTTTTTGAATAGTTAATGCTTTATTTATTTCTTTTTCAAAATCTTTATTCTCATTTTTCAGCTTCAAGCTGGCTTTTTTTAAATTATCCAATTCAGCATTAATTTTTTTTTCTGAATTAAATGTTAACCAAATTGGCATTATACTCATAATTAATATAGTAAAAATTACAGATACAGCCACTTGAATATATATTTTTGATTGAATTTTCATAAATCTTACCTTTCGCAAAATTTATAATTATAATGATATTTCAATAAATTTTATCAAAGAAATAATAAGTTAGATATTTCTAACTTAACAGAATTAGAATATTATAATCAAACTTCTGTTTTCGAATTTTGTGTGGACTGACACGGACAAACAAAGACTTACACTTCACATGATCGGAAAAACCAAAGTTGGATTATTATATAAATAAAATTATAATAATGTCATTATTATTGCAAAAAACGCTACAATTTTTATCACATTATGTCATTAATATCCATATCCTTAATATATTTTTTTTCAATTTCTTGATAAAAAATATAATTATTCATTTAAATATTATAAAGATAATATGTATTTATACAAAATAATAAAAAAATAAAAAAATTGTAATTTCAAACAGAGAAAATATTTACATTGACATATTATGCTAAAAAATTGTATATTGCACGTTTTATAATTATTGATTACTTTTATTATTATGTAAACTGTTATAATTTTTCTTTGATTTTTTCGAATTTCGTATGGACTGACATGGGCAAACAGGGACTTACACTTTACATAATTGGAAAAATTAAAGTTGATGGGGGGCGTATCCAATGGATGAGGGTGGCAATGCTGTTGAATTAATGATTGGATTCCCAAATCTTTAAATTTGGGAGTGAATTAATCACAAGATAATATGTGTCTCATATCAAAATTTATATAATGCATATCCAAATCTAAAGATTTGGGTATCCAATTATTAATTCAAATCCTCATCCATTTGACACGCCTGTCAATGTAAGATTATAATAATTTAAAAGTTTTTAAAAAACGAAAGGTAGTAAAATGTTTGATATTCTTGGAGATATGAAAAGAACAAACCTTTTAAATGATTTAACATCAATTGATATTGGCAAAACAGTAGTACTTATGGGATGGGTAAATAAAAGACGTGATCATGGCGGTGTTATTTTTGTTGATCTTAGAGATAGGGAAGGAATTACTCAGGTTGTTTTTAATCCGGAGGTTAGTTCAGAAGTTCATGAAAAAGCACAGCTTATAAGAAATGAATTTGTTCTTGGTGTAAAAGGAGAAGTAGCAAAAAGACCTGAAGGAATGATTAATCCAAAATTAAAAACAGGTGAAATTGAAGTTATTGTTACTGAGCTGAAGATTTTAAATAATGCTGAAACACCTCCTTTTCAAATCGAAGATAATCTTGAAGTATCAGAAA
>Ga0272440_1004312_pt1 | contig 10212 bp, 6 predicted proteins | sample SSMMMBAug17_FD_192440 | JGI IMG/M metagenome (GOLD analysis project Ga0272440, IMG submission 192440) | Marine sediment archaeal communities from Little Sippewissett salt marsh, Falmouth, MA, United States - SSM-MMB-Aug17 | ecosystem: Environmental > Aquatic > Marine > Wetlands > Sediment ... | reverse complement strand
TTTAGTTCTTACAGATCTTCCCATGTTGAATCTTTGACATAGAAAATCTTCACCATCGTATAATAATTCCCATGGTATTTGAACAAGCTGATCATCTATGTTTAATCTTAAAAAGCTTGCATTGGTATTTCTTAATTTTTCTTTAGTATTTATGGAAAATAATTCATCATAAAAAACCTGGCCAACTTCTTTAAGCTTCAAAAAGACATTTTTTGAAATTTTTCCCTTTCGATTTGTATGATTAAGAGTTTCTACTATTTCCTTACATCTTTTTTCAATACGATCAAAAGGAACAAAAATTTCATCATAGTGCTGAATGGAACTTAATTCTCCTGAAATTTGCTCATTAATACTGGTTTTTAATTTATTTCCTTCTCTAATAACATCGATATTTATGATGCTTTGCTCCCATAAAGTTTTATTTTTTATTTGCTGATTTTTTTCCATTATTCAGATCCATTATTTTTAAATTATTTTATTTTAATGTTATTTTCGGGAGTCAAAATAACTACAATTTATTTCATTAATTTATTAGAAAATTAAATAATTCTTATTTTAATTTTTATTATAGCTAATGCTGCATAATTTTTAATCTGCTTTTTATTAATAATCAATCAAAAGATTTTTGCATTGTTAATAGAATGTAAAAATATAAAAGAATATTAAATAATTAATCATATTATAAAAATGAATTTATATATTTATTTAATCTGAAAAAGATATCTTCCTAAAGTAACACCGTCTTTAGTAAAGGTTAATTTATAATGATCAAAAGGTATATTCTCAAAGAGCACTGACCCATTTTCAATAATATGAGAAGCTATTTCTCTATCTAAAATTGGAGGCGAAAGACCCTTTTTACGTTTTATCAAAATTACCCTGATTTTTTGATCTACACTATCATCTTTATGAAGCATAACTCTTATCTGAGCCTGATTATCACCAGTTTTTTCTATTTCAATATCTGTCTTTATTTCTTCAAAATCTTTTCTTCGCCTGCTGTGATTTCTTGCAAGAACAACCTTAGAACCTCTAATTGGAGCCAGCTGCCAGTCTGCCCAAAATATCATTGTATAATCAGCAATTTTATCTTTAATCTTATCAATAAAGAATCTAATTTTTTTCTTGTAAGCTGATATTATTAAATTTCTTCTATTTATTGTTAGATCTAATGCACTCTTAGTTACTTCATAAGGAACGTCTTTATAAGATAATGATTCGTAATTATTGATTAATTCATTAAGAACTACAATTTCCTCTATACAATTTCGACAATTTGAAAAATGTTCTTCCAATTTATCTCTATCAGATACTGAAAGATTTCCTTCAATATAATTAACAATTGTCTCTTCATTTGGGCAAATAGATATCATAACTTACTCCATGCAAAGTGTTAATAGATAAAATATTTTGAACTGGCATTATAATTGCATGAACTATATTGCAATATATTTATTTATAAACAATTAAAGGACTTTTAATTAAAACCAATCTTAATAATATATAAATAGCTAAAATATATAATTATTTTTAATGAACAATAGTATATTTTTACTTAGATATTAATTATTATTTTTTATACGAAATTTTATAAAAAAACAATAATTATATTTAAAAAATTAAATAATTTTTTATTTATTAAGCTTTTTTTCATATAATCTTATCTTTTCATGTATTCTTATCTTACAATGCCATTTCAAAAGTTCTTACTAATATAGACTCGAAGTTTAGATTTTTCTTACACAAAAATTTTCATTATTTGATTTTTTTTTTTCTATTAAAAAAATTTCATTCTTGTAAAATTAATAAAGTTATGTAATATAAAGGTGTTATCTCTAAAATTTTTCAATTATGTCACTTTCGATAATTGATTTTAATTTTCCAATTGCTCTATGTTTTAAAGTGTGAGCATTTGGAACAGAAATTTGCATTATAGAAGCAACCTTTGGCACTGAAAGTTCTTGTTCAATATGTAATTTTAAAAATAGTCTGTCTCTGGCAGCTAATTTTTGGATGCTTTGTTGAATGAAAATTTTTCTTTCAGTAACTTCCATAGATTTTACAGCATCACCAGTTTCATCAATAAATTCTGGAGCTTCATCAAGCGGAAGTCTTTTTGTTTTCCATGTGGCATCAATACTATTTTCTCTTATATGGTTTAATACTGTTCTACAAGTTATTAATCTTATCCATGAAGCAAGTGTACATCCATTTTTTCCTTGAAACTGCCTTAATTTTTTACATTTTTTATCATAAAGCTGTACAAATACACTATTATGTTGTTCTTTTAAATCGTCATCATCAAATGGTACATTATTAAACAAAAATGTTTGTTGTACATAGCGGTAAACTAAATTAGAATACTTACAAAATAATTTTTCTTGTGACAGTTTATCACCACTAAGGCATCCGCTAAGTAAGTCTCGGTCGTCATGCGGATAATCTTTCATTGCGTAATCACCCTATCTTCTAATTCTATTCTCGTATTTTCACAGTTAAAAGTTCTGGCATTAGATTTACTTGTATTTACATCAAGTATTCGAGCATTTCCAATAATTTTAGAATTAATTCCATATTTTATTTGGTTTTTAACATCTTTAACATTTTCTCTATATATTAATAACCTTCTATAAGGCTTAATTTTTTCTTTTCCAATATTGATAACTATCTTATTTTGTTGTATTTCTAAAATATTTCCACTGATAAGCGGAAAATCTAAATGAATTTTTGTTGATAATGTCTGTATCAATTTTGCTATTGATTCTTGATTGTTATGTTCTATATATGCATCCTCAACAGCTATTATTTGAGTAGTTTCATTATCAATTAAACGAATTACAACTTCAATTCCCAATCTTGTTTCAAATAAAAATCCAGATATACTTATATGACTTACTTCTTTTAGAGATTCTTTTTGTAAAATATTATCATTTTTATTTCTTTCAATAATGCGAAATCTTTTTTGATTGAGCAAATTTTGAATAAGACTGGATTCAAATGATTTAATAAACTTAAAATTATTTTCAATATTTGAATCTATAGGAAAAACTGTTAATCCAAGTCTATTTTTAAGTTTTAGATGTTCTGGAGTTTCTTTTATTATTTTTAGCGTTTTCGTCGATGAAATACCATTTTGATTTTTTGCAGTTATAATTATTGAGTTTGTACCATTTCTTAATAATATCGGATAGTTAAAAAATACATATTTTCCTTTACCATCAAAAATGGTTTCATTATTTATAGTTAATAATTCTATATTGTTTTCATCAGCAGCCTGTCCATCTATTAGAATTTTCTCATTATAAACAGTTTGATTATTATTTAAATAATTTAAGTTAATTATTGGTGGATTTTTTATATTTTGTTTTGAATCAGATTTTTTTGTCAGGATAATATTATCTCGACTTGCGAGCATTATTTTTGAATAATTACTTAATATATTATTATCGTTTAAATTAATAATTGCATTAGTATTATTTCCTAATTTGTCATGTGCTGATAATTCAATCTTATTATTTATACAATTTTGTTGGGGAATTAAATGATTAAATAAAACATTTTTTCCCTTTGGAATAAAAACATTCAGGTCATTTATTTTTAGACTGATATCCCCAGATTCGTCAATTAATCGTCCAGAAATTTTATAATTATTTTTTATTGTTAATATACTGTTAACACTTATAGTTGGTCCCTGTCTGTCAATATGAATAGTAATTAATTTTTGTTCAATTTTTCCCAATAAATTTTTTGCAACAATTGGTATTTTATAAGTTCCTTTTTCAAGATTTAAATCTTTTTTAAAATTATAAATTTTGGAAGATGATTCCATATAAACTGGCTCGTTATTAATAATTAATTCACAAACATAATTATCATCTTTAATGAGTCCATTAATATGAATAGGATCTTGATTTGTCCATATTTCATCATTTTCAATGATTATTTCAGGATTATTAATAATACTTATTGTTTTTTGAAGTATTTTTTTTCGAACCTTATCAAGATAATACCTTGCTTTATCAGAAGGTTCTTTTTTTATTGAATAATTTAGCTCCTGTTTTGATTTTTTATAATTACCTGTAAAAAAATAAACAAGCCCTAATTCTCTATGAGGAAAATAATCAACAAAATGCATTCCATAGGTTCTTGCCATTCTTTCATCTTTGTCTCGCTGCTTAATAGCTTCTAAAAAATCATTTTTTGCACTATTGTAACACTGACCATCTAAATATGAAAGTCCTCTTTCATAATAATTCCACCAACGACTACGAAATGCACCTTCAACAACTCCATATTGTTTATGGTCTCTGATACATTTTGGTCCTGGATGGTTAACTGTACATGAAAAAGTACAGAAAATAAGTATTAAAGTAATAACTATTTTCACTAAGAATTGTTTCATATTTTTCTTTTATACTTCATTATTATTTACTGATATTATAGAGATATACTAATAATTGTATTATTTTTTTACTATATTTATTGTATGTAATTAAATTACATATAATTTATAAAATTACAACAGATTTAAAGAAATTTATTTTAATTAGCTATAATAATTACAATTAATCATTTAGAAATAATATGAATTATTGAAGAAGAATATTCAACATCATAACCCGGATTAGTTGCAGAAAAAGAAATATTTATTGGAGTATAGCTCGGAGTGGAATTTTCTATAATTTGAAAATTTATCAGACCTAATTCACATGGTAAACTTACACCTGGCCAACGTCCATTCCATTCAAACCAGGATATCAACAAATAGCTGTCAGTTTGCAAATCATTATCAAAATCTTCAGTATCTTCTTGAACAACTGAATTTTTAAAAAGATTAAATAAGTTATCAGTTCTAATATATTTTATCTGTTTAGAATTAAAATGAAATCTTGCACCTAAACCAAATAGAGTATTGTTAGAATCACTAACATCATAATTAATAGACATTTTAACATAACTTCCAGATGTTTCATATGTAACACCCGGTAATAATTTTACAATCTGATATGGCATATGATCTTCACAAAATGCAAAATCTCCCGCTATTGCAAATATTAAAAATAGCACTGCTTGTAATATCATAAATATGAAATTACAATTTTTTTTCATAGATATAACCTTATTATTTTTTATAATTAATATTATCTTATCTTATTATTTTTTAGATAATTTTGTTTCTAAACATTTTGCCAAAAAATTGTTAATTTGAACTATTAGACAAAGTGGACGCAGTGGACAAAGGGGGACGTAGTGTACAAAGTGGACAAAGTGGACGCAGTGGACAAAGTAGACTTAAAAAAAATGATCTTAATTCTCATTGAGTCCACTTCGTCTACTGCGTCCACTTTGTCCACTTTGTACACTTTGTACACTACGTCCCCCTTTGTTCAACTAATCCTCAATTGAAGGTTTAATTTCCTGAATATATGCTTCTATTTCATCTGCGCTGCATCTTGTACAATCTCTTAAATTTATATTATATATTAATTCATAATCTCTAAAGCCAAATAAGTATCTAACTATTAAGAGTCCATCAGCTAAAGCATTGACACCGCCATTTCCATCAATATCAAAAATATTTTGATTTAACATTGCCTTTAAAACAGACTCTATTTCTTGAGCAGTTGTTCTGGTCGCGTACAATCCAATAGCTTTATCAATCAATAAATCATTTCTATAGCCGAATAAATAGCTCATAATTAATAGACCATCTGTAAGAGCATCATCTATTCCATTGCCATCAATATCCAGATTTCCTTTATGAATTTCAAATTCTATTGGTTTTGCATAAAAGTTATAGTTATCATCTTTATGACTTGAACTAAAAGCAATTGTTGAAGTATCACCTTCTGACAAATTACTATCAACATTGAAATAAACAGAAAAAAGTTTTAATGGAGTTTGTGTACCCGGCCATTTAGCTAATTCATCTTTCCATGTAATTTCAATATATTTATCAGTATCAATATTATTATCAAAATTATCTATATCATTTTCAACCAAAAAATCATTTGTAGTAATTTTATAATCAAAGATATTATCAATTTTTTTCCATGCTAAATAACTTGAAGAAAAGTGTATTCTAAAACCAATACCACTTGTAAAATTATTATCTAATGAATTTAAGTAGTTTAATTCTAAATGTAAAATACCTCCAGCAACAGTATTCAGTCTTACTGGAATTGCTGAGATAATCTGGTAAGGTTGATTAGAATCTGTATCTTTATTGTATCCATCAGCATAAGGAGGATCAATGATGTCTGGACTGGTATTATTAGTCCATTCCTGTATATTTGAATAACCATCATGATCAAAATCATCATTTGAATCATTAACAACAGGATTTAGCTTATGTGCTAATTCCCAGCCATCAGACATCTGATCTGAATCAGTATCAAATAGGCAAGGATTAGTTTCATTTTCATCTACAATTCCATTTTTATTAATATCTTCATCACCATCTAAAATACCATCATTATCGCTATCCTGAACATCAACATTTGTGCAGCCAGTTAAAGTTTCGATACAATCAGGTAAGTTATCTTTATCCTTATCTTTAGGGATAAAGCTTGCGTGAATAGTTTGATCCATTGTAACACCCATAAAGCTATGGGAAATCCTGGGGCCTCTTGATTCGCCATTTATTATTACATCTTCAACAACATAGCATCTGTCAGGAACAATTTTAAATAAAGCATCACCATTATATTCTACATTTATTGCATCAACTGGTTCAATATGTCCATTTTCTGTATAAGTTGGCGTAATAGAGAATGTTTTAATAGAAAAATTTGCTTGAACATCTTTATCAGAATCCATAATTACAATTGTATTTGGAAAACCAAAAGATATATCACCAGACCATCCATCAAATATTGAACTATCAGATGGCGTAGCTGACAATGAAATACCTGTTCCATAATCATAATAATAAGTTCCAATATTTGGCTTGACAGTTCCTGAACCTGAACCACCTTTGGAAACAGATAGTTTTACTTTATCAATTACATAATACACTTCTACTTTATGATCTCTATCAACGTTTGTAAAAGTATAGGAATCAATATTTCCAACAGAGCTTCCATCAATTATTACATCTTGAACATGATGATGGCCGGCAGCAATAAATTTAAAAGGCTGTTGACTATTATTGTGTACAAGCACATTGCAGCAAGGTGTAATTATACCATTTCCATCAGAAGTGCAGTTAATTGTCCATGGTTGAAAATCAAGAGATAAAGGGGTAGAATAAAACATATGTTCTGCACTTGTTGAACTTGAGCTAAATCTTATCATACTTTCTATATTTTCATAGTTTTCAGGGGTGTTTAGTACTAAAAATTGAGCTGCAAATAAACGTTCAGGAAGATTTGAGCCAGTCCATTTTCTTCCAATATCCATCCAGGAAATTTGAATTCTTTTATCAGTCAATAAATCATTATCATAATTTTCAATATCATCCTTTGGTTCTAAGTCTTCTCCTTTATATCCATCTTTTAATACATTTGTAAGTCCCAGCCATTTTAATTTTTTTGAGTCATAATGGATACGAAGTCCTAAACCTGAAAGTTCAGAATTGTTATCTGAGGTAGTATATTCAATATTAACATCAAAACTGGCACCAGGAGCTATTTTTATATATGAAGGATTAGAATAAACGAATTGATACAATGCATTATCAGGTATAAATGAATAAGAATGCTTTTTAGTAAATACTTTTCCATCTGGATTAATTATAGAAACATTTACCGGACCTGAAACATGCTCAGGAGTTTTGCATATAATTTGATCTGATGAATAAATTATATCATTTGCTTCAATATCACCAAAAACAACTGCTGCATTTTCCTGAAAATCGCTGCCCTGAATAGTAACAACAGTTCCGCCTGAATCAGAACCATTAAAAGGATAGACTGTTTTAATAAAAGGAGGTGATATATATATTTTCCAAATAGATATTGTAGGTTCGTTTTCAGATTGCCATTTATCTTGAAGCTTACCTATTACTTTTAATATATGCTCTCCTTCTAAAATATCTGTTAAAACGATTGGATTAGAAGTATCATATTCATCACTATAAGGTTCACCATCAAGACTATATTTATAATGAGTAATCCCCGTACCAGTAACATTTATTGTAAAATTTCTGTAGTTTACTCTGGCTTCAGGTGCATTGATCAATTTTGCATGAGGACAAACAACATCAATTTCAGAATTATAAATTTGATAAGGGATTAATTTGGAGTGTGGATCATAAAGTGTAGCATTATTTATAGTTAACTCACTTGATGAACATATATCTCCAATTACTTTAAAAAAGATAGTTGAAAGCGTTAAAATATTATCTGCACCAGAATCTAAACCAAGATAATTGGTAATAAGAATTCTTCCTTCTGTATTACCTTTATCAACATCACCGTGTAATCCGCCTTCAATATTTGTTATTTGAATTACTTCTTTGTTAAAAATAAATGTAAATGAATATGAGCCTAATTTGTAGTCTCCAATGTTTAGTTTTACTGAAGCGCTTATATTTTTATCTGGTTCAACTTCACTTTCACCAATATCTATATATAAATCACCTACATCAGCAAATGAAAAATGAAGCTGAAAAAAAATAAAATATATAAACACAATAAAAAAAACAATAACAGTTTTAAAACGAAAATGATTCATTATAATCCTCCCAAATTTCAAAACAGGTTAAAACCAATTTGAATTAATAAAAACAGGTTAAATCAATAAGAACAATAAATATAAAATTATATTTATATGTATAAGAACAATTACAAATTTAATTTAGAAATATATTTCATCATAAAAATTACTTCAGCTAAACCGAATCTTAAGTCATTATTTATATCCATACCAGAACTAAAAAAAGATAATCCATTTAATGTCTTTAAACATTGAATTATTTCAGAAATTTCTAATTTGTTGATTTGAATAATTGAATCAACAACATTATAATGAATATCATCAGCATCAGGATCTAATAAAGAAATTACATTAATATCGATACTTGTTAAAATATCAATATTATTAATTACTTGAAAAGTAATTTTAAATAAATTTATTATGCCATCAGCCCTTTTTACAGGTAATGACACATTATTGATTATAAGTTCTCCACCCTTGTCTGAATAGAATAACCACTCGCCTGGCAATTCATCTGAATCTCCATTTTCAACTTTAATAATTTTAAATACATTTTTGTCATATACTATTTTAAAATGAAAAGAACCTAAAGAATTATCTCCAACATCTACATTAAAATCGCTTTTAAATATTGCTCCAAAGTACAATTGCCCTTTAGGATTTGAAGTAGTTATATCACCTATATCTGCATTGGCATTAGATATGTAAAAAATACATAACAGCACCAATAAGCACTTAGCAAATATACTAAATTTAAAAAAATTATAATTGTTAACTTTTTTAATATTTCCAATTTTTCTAATCATACTTTTTTGGGTCACTTAGATGACTATGGTATTATTATAATTAATTTTTCAAGCCGCACACATTAACTTATGGAAGTTATGTGATTTGAAATGTGACCCTCATTATTTAGAAATATGTGCGGCTTAAATTGATGAACGTATAATACCATCGCATTGATGAAGATGATAATCGGTTACTGAATGCTGAATCGTGATAAAACTGATTAATATTTATAAAAAAAGCTAATTTTACTTTTTTTTAATACCGGTCAAAGGTCAATTTATGCCTGCACTTATATCTCAATTCAACTTTAGATGAATCTCATTTCAATTATAATCTCAGATGCTAATTATTGTTAACATATCAGCATCCAGCTTCCGATATCAAGTTTTATTTTTTTTTATTTTGTTTTTTTTTGATAAACATTATAAATTATTGAATAATTTAAAAGACAAAAATATTCATCATTTACTATGGATGATATTAAACGCTATTGAAGGGACTGAATTGTATAATGTTGAATATTAAATTATTACATCTGAACTATAACTTGAACATGAAAAGAAGAATACAGTATTAGTATTAAACACAACAATAAATATATTGATAAATACAGTTTGATAAGTCAAATCAATAATAACTTTAAATATTTGTACTGCATTATAACTTGATCATGGACTAATCATTTATATTTTTAGATAGTAATTAGTACTGAATTTTAAATTGATCATGAATTAACCATTAGAATTTTACAATTATACAAATATA
>Ga0272440_1004311_pt1 | contig 10214 bp, 7 predicted proteins | sample SSMMMBAug17_FD_192440 | JGI IMG/M metagenome (GOLD analysis project Ga0272440, IMG submission 192440) | Marine sediment archaeal communities from Little Sippewissett salt marsh, Falmouth, MA, United States - SSM-MMB-Aug17 | ecosystem: Environmental > Aquatic > Marine > Wetlands > Sediment ... | reverse complement strand
ATACTCTATCCCATGAACGCGCTGGCCGCAGATCAGGAAACTCGCGTAGCTAAACTCATCTGGAATAATTCAGATCTGGTCAGTAAAAAGCTAAAATATTCAAGATGGCATGAAATTTATAGGTTTTTTCTTTATTTGCTTTCTTATCGGGCTGATTATACGCATAAAAAAATGCCCGATCATTCATCATAATCCTATTATATCAACCAAACATTTTAAATTATTAAGGAAAAAATGGAAAAAGAACTTATTATTTCGATAAAAGCAGGAACAAAAATTATACAACTTATTAGTTTCGAAACCTTAAGAATTCATGCTGCTTTGGTAAAAGCAGCTAATGAATTAGATCGTGATTTGTATATTTGGGATAGAGTTACTGGAATAAAACATTGGGAAAAAGAAAAAAAAACTTTTACAGAACAAGAAGAGAATGAAAATCCAAATGATGTTTTAGATTTTTTTCTTAAAAAAGATACGCAGAATGTTATTCTTCTTTTACAGGATTTCTATCCAGACTTTACTGAAGATAAACCTAGAATTATTAGAATGTTGCGAAATATTGCCTTGTCAAGTAATGACGATAAAACCATCATTTTAAGCCAACCACATCATCAATTACCAAAAGAACTGGAAAAAGAAGTTCACATTATTGAATTCCCTTATCCTTCTTTTGAAGATATAAAAGCTATTTATCGAAATGTGTGCCATGTATTCAAAATCAACGACAATGACCCTGATGACGAGGTAATTGAAGCTGCCTTGGGATTAACCATCATGGAGGCAGAGCGCGCTTTTGCAAAAGCATTTGTTGAAGATGGCGAACTTACTGAATCCCAAATTCCTCTGATTATTAAGGAAAAAGAAAACATTATCAAAAAAAGCGGTTTTCTGGAATATTACCATCCCCGCGAAACCTTGAAAGACATTGGCGGGTTATCAAATCTAAAAGATTGGTTACAAAAACGTGGAAGAGGCTTTGATAAATCAGCAAAAGAATTTGGTCTTGATACGCCAAAAGGGATTTTACTGTTGGGAATTCCAGGAACTGGTAAAAGTTTAACTGCAAAAGCAATTGGAAGTGAATGGCAATTTCCTTTGTTGCGTTTGGATATGGGGAAAATTTTTGGCGGTATTGTTGGTGAAAGCGAAAAAAATATTCGCGGTGCGCTTCGTATTGCTGAGGCTATCGCACCATCGATTCTTTGGATTGATGAGATTGAAAAAGGTATGTCTGGTATTGGATCATCAGGAAACACAGATGGCGGCACAACTGCAAGAGTATTAGGGTCTTTTCTGACTTGGATGCAAGAAAAAACAAAACCGGTTTTTGTCGTAGCAACTGCAAATAATATTTCTCAATTGCCGCCTGAATTATTGAGAAAAGGACGCGTTGATGAAATATTTTTTGTTGATTTACCTGTTGAAAATGAACGTAAACAAATCCTGTCAATTCATTTAGAAAAGAAAAATCGTAACCCTGAAAAGTTTGATATTGCTGAACTGGCAAAAAGCAGCAAAGGATTTTCTGGCGCTGAATTGGAAGAAGCGATTAAAGAAGCGATGTTTCAGGCATATGATAAGGCAGAGGAAGTGACGACAACTGATATCAAACAGGCTATTGAAAAAACTTATCCCCTTGCCAGGACTATGAGTGAAGTTATTGATAATATGCGAAAGTGGGCCAGAAGTCGTGCAGTAATGGCATCATCGGAGGAGGCAGAAACAATAGAGATCAAACCAGAGGAAAAAACCCCTAAACTTAAACAAGAACAATATAATAACCCTTTTATCAACTAAACGATGCTACATTATTATTTACAATTACCAAAAGATTATGAACTGCCTCTTGAAAGCAACACAAAAGTCTCTTTTGCCATAATGAAAACTGCCGAGGACGCTTTTTCGCCTTTTTCTAACTATCTGTCTACATCGATTAAGACCCTTGAACAAAAAGAAGACATAAAAGCAAAATGGAAAAAAGTGGCTTCTGATGATTTAATTGAGCTTAAGATAGATGGATTCCTGTATACTATCCCTAAAACAACCACCATCAGATTGAAAAATAATGAAACAGGTACTTATGTGATAAATGGAACTATTGACAAAGATTTTGATGAACCTTTTTTTTACTGGATCAATAATCAAAAGAAAAAAATACAAATTTCTAAAGATCATTTTATTTTATCTGATAAAATAAACCTGTCCTCTTTTGAAAGTCAAATCATTGAAAAAGCGAGTTGGGCGGGTGAAGAAGTTTTGCTGGAACCTGCGTGGCTTCAAGTAAAAAAAAATGATGAAATTCAACAAAATGGAACAACTTATTCAATTAAATCTGTTAACACTCATGAAATAGAGATTTCTGGTATTTTAGATCATTCACCCATTACCTATTCCGATAAAATCATTGATTTTGAAATCGTTGGAAAAACAAATTTAACAGACAGCCATACAATTATTAAAGAAGATACAGGGCGTTATATTGTTTATTCCAGCCAGAAAATAAAAGGTTATGACCATGATAATCATCTATTGAACCTGTTATCCAAAGAAAATTTGATCTTTGAAAATGGTTCCAGATTTGATGCTGAATGTCATGAAAAAATGATATTCAAAGTTCCCGATAAAAATCAAGTAGTGGATAAAAAAGTATTCTGCAATAATATCCCATTTATAATCAAACCATTAAAGGGTAATGATAAAGATCGGTTTTGGATTCAACTGGAAGAACTCGAAGAAACCGATGATGACATTCCTGGTTTTTCACCTTTAAAATATTTTTTTGATGATGATATCTCCATTAAAGATAACGCAGGCAATGAATACTATACAGTTCAAGGTAATGAAAGTGAATATAAATTAATTTTGCATGAAAAAGGTAACCGCTTCAGATTCTGTTTTCCAATAGGAAAAGAATTGCAAGTGAGAGTGAACACTTACCAGCTCCGAAAACAATTAGAAGCTGTTAACACCTTACAAGCTATGCCTGTCAACGAACACGCCAACCTGATCAAACTATTTGAAAAAAGGGAGAAAGTAAATTGGAATCAACCTGACGATACTAATACCCTCGAATGGATCGTACTTACTGATAATCAACGTAGTGGCTCAACAGAGCAAAGAAATTTTGTCAAAAAAGCACTGTCAACAAAAGATTTTGCTATTTTGGAAGGCCCGCCAGGATCAGGAAAAACAACTGTTATTTTGGAATTGATCTGTCAGTTCGTTAAACAAGGCAAACGAATCATGCTTTGTGGATCTACTCATGTGGCTATAGATAATGTTTTGGAACGTTTACTTGAAAAGCGGGAAAATGATCAAACATTGATACAACATTTCAATATTTTACCTGTTCGCATTGGAGATGAAAATCGTATCAATGATGATGTTAAAGAATTTCAAATCGACAACCTTTTACAAACACATCAAATTTCACAAGATCTATTGCTTGACGCCTCAAATTTAGTTTGCGGTACAACCATAGGCATTCTTCAACATCCTCATTTTAAAGAAAGAAAACTATATTACAGAAAAAAAGAATCTAAATACAAATCAAAAGCCCCTGTTGTTCCTGTATTTGATTGTTTGATTATTGATGAGAGCAGCAAAACAACATTTCAGGAATTTTTAATCCCTGCCTTGTACGCAAAAAAATGGATATTGGCAGGTGACACAATGCAACTTTCACCATTCACTGACAGAGATCAAATCATTTCCAATTTAGAAAATATAAGGACGCGTCAGTTCAATAAAGATAATCAGTTGGCGTTGTTTTATCTTCAGCAAATGATAAATATTACAAAATATGCAAAAAATAAGTTTGTTTTACCAGTGCCTGAACCAGTAATGATAAAATTTTATCAGGAATATGACAAAAGAAAGTCATCCTTCGAAAATTTGGTCGTTCAGACATTCAATCCGAGTCAAATCAATAGATTAGAACTTGTTGCCAGTGATATCATTCTTATTGAGGAAAAACTGTTAGAAAAAAATCTTAACAATCTTCCTGAAACACATGCAATTTTGCGATATGAAAAATGGAAATCATCCGAACATGCTTTTAAACACAATTATTGGCATGAAAGAGGTAATCAGTTTAAATGGAATATGCGTGGTAAAAAGGAATTTTCAGATAGTTTTCAAATTATAGAGTTTATGAATAATGAATTAAAAGAAAGATCATGGGCTGAAGAAATAGCCTGGCGAATTGATAGGCAGCATCAATTACGACAGATCGAAGATACGAAAAAGACATCTGGTTACACTAAAGCAATTAAAGAACTTATGCCATTATCAATTGAAGAAAAAGACCAAAAAGAACTTGAAGAAAAAATTCATATGATCGCATCAATTGCTTTTCCTTCAATCCTCGAAAGTTTGATTAAAGGCATACCTGAACGTTTTAAACAAACCCATACAACTATTTCTGATGGCTTTAATGAATCAGAATTAAAATATAGGCGGACAGTCTTAACCTATCAACATCGGATGCACCCGGATATTTCAATCTATCCAAGAGAGCAGTTTTACAAAACTGAAGATGCCTTGCTTGATTTAGAACTCCCTGAGCCGATCAAAAATCTCAGACAATGGAATTACAATCAATATTCAAATCGAAGTATCTGGATTGATGTTAAAGGTAAAACCACAAGAAATTTTAATATGAAAGAAACAGAACGATTAATTTTAGAATTGAGGAAATTTAAAGAATTTGCCATCAAGAATGCTCATCCTGAAGGCAAAGAATGGACTGTTGCCTGTTTGACTTTTTATAAAGGGCAGGAAAGAAAAATTCGTGAAAAACTACAACGATTTACAGGAAAAGAAGCTGCATTTTCAAATTTCGGTATTAAGGAATCAGGAAAAAAAATACATATTAAATTGCATACTGTTGATAAATTTCAGGGACATGAAGCGGATATTGTTTTTTTATCAATGGTTCAAACACGCAGGGATGGCTTTATGGATAATCCAAATCGTTTAAATGTCGCGATTACTAGAGCAAAATTCCAATTGGTCATTATTGGTGACCATTCTTATTTTTCCCAAAATAGTCGTTCAGATGATTTAAAACAACTGGCTTTAAAAACACCAAAGCATCAATAATCATGAAAATAATTATAAAAAAAACATTAAACGTAAAAAAGGCGACTGCATATCTTGTTTTTGAAAAAGAACAGGATCGAGATGATATTCAAAAATTTTTATCAGGAAAAGAATTTGATGATCCCCTGGTTAATAAGCGGATAAAGGAATATTTGAAAAAATCAGGTATCCTGAATAGGGATGGTTTATGTACTCAAAAAGGCAATAGAATTAAGCAAACTGGAAAAATGTTTGAACGAGAAGAAGGCAAATACAATATCTGGTATACTGAAAAGGATTGCCTGTTAGACACCAAAATATTGTATTTTGAACGAATTGAACCAACTGAACATGAACAAATTGAGTCCTTGCCTGTACCATTTTCTCCTGATAATATGCTATTAGCAGTTGATAATTATCCTTTTTCTGAAATAAAACTGATTCTTGACAAATCCATTCATGGAAAATCTCATCGAAAAGAAGACACAATCCAATTAGACTGGACCTGGAATAATTTAGAAGACTCAACGTTTGTTTTTAAGGGAAAATTGAGCAACAAAAAAATTATTAATAATGATCCCATCAGAATCAATAACAACATACATGACAACAGTATGTTAAATCAATATAAAGATTTAACAAAACATATTTCAAAAATTTTTCTTGACTGGAATTTTGAATATCAGAGGTTACAAATTAAATTTGATGAGTTACAATATGATACTGCAAAGATCGCGTTTAATCAGGATGAAGAAATAAAGAATCATCAATGCTTTGACAAAATCGAATGTATGGATATACCATTAATGCCTTATGATAAAGAGAATGCACTCAAATGGCGAGATTGGATTGTTGAATATGAACTGAATAAACACTACTTTTCTAAATACGAAATTGAGACCATCATCCGACATATCAATCAAAAGGATGGTTTTTGTGCATATTCAAAAGACTTAACCATCACTGATGTCAAGCAACAACAAGAGAAACTGTATATCAGAGATAAAGCAGAACAAAAACCTGCATACTGGCACATCACAGCACCAATGGATTTAAATCCAGATACTTCTCATGACTATTCTGAACAATCTCTTGATTTTAAAGTTGAGCAGAAAATCTCATTCAAAGAAATTTCGAATCAAATTAAAGACAATACCAGGCATTCAGTTGATGCAATTGTTTATTATGATAAATACGTAAGAACAGTGGATCAACAAAAAGCCATGAAAGCTTTTTTTGACTGTTTTGATGACTGTCTGTCAAAATTATTAATCACAGGTGATTATAAAGATAGAGATGACTATTTGAATAAAAATGCACCTTCCATACAGCAATATTTTTTGAAACAAGTTTTTGGTTCTGAGAAAGCGCAGCACAACCGCTATCTTATTCTATGTGAAAATAAAAACAACTATACAGTCTGGCAAATGCCAGCATCAATTGACTTTATCAGTTTTGGCGGTCAATCAGTCAAATCAGATACAGTTGGAACCTTAAAGGACAGTTTTTCATACACGAAGGTTGAAAAAAACATGTTAAAACAAACCTTTATTAATTTTATTGAGACAAAAATATCATGAAAAAAACAACTATCCAACCTGTCACAAAATCAAAAATCATTGATTACAGCAATCAACCGGTTCAACATGTCTGGCTTAAATTATCCCATGATCATCATACAAGTGAAAGCAACAACAAGAACGATTTGATACAATTGTTACAAACACAACAGAAGTCTTGCATTTGTATTCAATCTGAAACAATTGACGATTCTGATATTATTAAAGCAATATTTGATTCTGCCAGGCATAACCGAATTTATGTGATGACAAATGATAAACCATCAGCATGTAAAGATATTGTAGGTGCCTGCTTAATTCGTTATGGAATAAACAATATAGGTTCATTTATTCTGGTTAATCCAAACAGTTCAAATGCGCATGGTTTATTGTATTCAGCAGATCTAACTCAAACCAGTTTTACGATAAAGGATTCTATCTTACTTGAATTAGATACCGAACAAATACAAATACTTTTCAGATTTTTTTGTAATAATTTCTGGAATAAATGCACCCAAGAACTTATTGATAATTTCAGCAAGCCAAGAGAAACCGAAGATCCACCCCTGGACTTTTTTCCAAACCGCGATGATTTTTGTGACAGCAACTATGTTGTTCAACAATTAAGAATACAAGATTCAAACGCAATACTATCAATTCCTGCTATTAAGCCGGATATGTTGTGTCAGATTAATAATACGCAAAGGCATGACATTTATTGCAATTTGGAAAACAATGATCATGAACTGCTTTGTCAATTATCTAATAACAATAGCGCTATTTATGCATCGAAAACATTTAATGTCAGTTATTTTTTTCTAAGTTCTGGAAAAAATTGGTTAATTCCTAAAACAACTGTCGTAAACAAAGATCAATTGTTTGCTTTACCATTAAATGAAAAACAATCTTATCAATTGGAAAAATTGTTTTATATTCAACAAGAATCAGCAGATTACGAATTTTTATCACATCGTAATCGTTCAGATTTAATTGATCAAACCATTCGGCGCTTAGATGGTCATGAACGTAGCATTAAAAAATCTACGTCAAAGCCACTATCTTCTATACAATGTTCACAATTGTTAGAAAAAACTGTTTTTGAAAGTCAAGAACCAAATTTTGAGGATGATGACATTTCTTGCGAGATAAAATATACCTGGAAAATACTTCCTTTTGTTCTGCCAAAAAATGCTAAACAGGCAAAACTTTATAATGACTGGCAACAATTTGAAAATTATTATAACAATGTGTGTCAGGAAATAAATGCGTTAATCACAACAAACGAAAATAGAACTGTAGTCGAAAAGTTAAAGCGCTTTTTTTTAGGTAAAAAACATTCACTATCGCTCATGAGAAAGGAATTAGAGGAATTACAAGACAAGAAACTGTCTGAAATAGAAACTGGTCAATGTAAACAAATCCTTTCAAATGTAAATCAACTTAGAAATCAACTTGATTCAAACATAAAGGAAATAGAAAATACTATAAAGCAAAATCAAATTGATGAGGAAATTGAACGATTAACAAGAAAAAAACAAGAGAAAGAAGCGGATTTAAAAGCGTTTATTGAAAAGCAAGAAAAATTACTAAAGGAAAAAGATATAGAAAAACAGGAATCTTTGGAGAAGTTCTTAAACGAAAAGGACTTAGAATCATTTATAAAAAAACATGAACTAAGTCATAATTTATCTCATTTAAAAAATCAGTTAAAATCATTTTCAAAAAAAAAATACAGAAAAAAAAATCCTGAAGATTCAACTATTGCACAAAAGATAATGGAAGAGATTCAAGAGATAGAAAGACCTGACTTTAGAAAACAATTTGAAGAAGATAAATTAAAATTTAATAAAGAAATAAAAACTGTTGAACGTGAAATCGCAGAACAGCAAAAACAAAAGAATAAAATAGGACATACAGATAATGAGAATAAGTCAACTTCATCTTTAACAGAATTGATTGGTTCTAAAAAACAACCAGTCAAAAAGCACAATAACAGTCTGGAGCTTCCCAATAATTTATTGCAATTACCGAAAGTTGGGGAACTTTATGAATTGGGAAAACAAACATTTCTTGTGATTGAATTTTGGGAAGATTATGATATGGGCATAAAAGAAATGAAACGTTTTAACGCAACACTTTGCGCAAAACCTTAAAGTAAACAATTATGGCAGAACAAACAATAATAATAGAAATTGATGATGGCGGCAAAATAAAGGCTGCAACCGAAGGCATCAAAGGCGAAATGTGCCTTGATGAAATTCAATCGTTAATCGAAGGGTTTGGCGAATTACATTCTGTAAAAAAAACTGATGAGTTTTTTCAAGGCCAAACATTAAATGTAACCAATAAAATACATAGTAGAATAGAATGAGTGCAATCGTAAAAACCATTACACCTTTTATTGAGAAGGAAATGCTGTTACAGGCATTGGATTGTGTTGGATGTCGTTACACATTGAACCATGATCAAATCATTACAGAGCGTAAAGATTATTATGGTCAGCAAAAATTTGTGTGGTACAAAGGGCGTTATTCATTTCAACATGACAGCAGTGCAGAATTATCTGAATTCAACAGACGATGGGGGAGCTACCCTGAGGGATGGAAAAACAATTGGAAAGCCTACCAGTCTGTCAATTCTTTTTTGCAGGCAGTTGAAAAAGAATACAATAGAATTTATTCTGAAAAACTCGCTGAATTAGAACGTATCCGCCTTGAAAAAATTGCAGAACAAGAACGTATCAGATTGGAACAAGAAATGAAACGCATAGAACAGGAACGTCTTGCCTATATTGAACAACAGAAACAATCGATCATTCAAAAAGCCAAAGAGCAAGGCTATAGTGTTCAGGAAAAAAAGGTAAAGAACAAGGTTAAACTCATTCTTCGCCGAAATACCTATTGATGAATATTTATCATTTAGAAGATTCCAGCTTTATTTATGGTCCTGGGTGTCGTTATGTAATTTGGGTTCAAGGCTGCTCAATTCGTTGCAAGGGATGTTGGAATAAAGAAATGTGGCCTTTTGATATTGTTAATGACATTCCTGTTAACGAAATGGTTTCATTTATTTTAAAAGAAAAAGATATCATTGAAGGTGTTACGATTTTAGGCGGAGAACCTTTTGACCAGTTTGACGAATTATTGGAATTAACAAAACAAATCAAAAAAATGGATTTATCCATCATTGTATACACTGGTTATGAAAAAAAAGAACTCGTTCAAAAGCATTATTTAGATATCCTGAATTATATCGATGTGTTAATAAGTGGAAGGTTTATTGAACATCAAAAAACATTACAAACTGGTTTAACAGGTTCCTCAAATCAGTTAATTGAATGTATTTCAGATAAATATACCAATGATTGTTTTGTAACATCAAACGAGGTCGAAATTTCAATCTTAGAAACTGGTGCCATTGATATATATGGGTATTTATAGCCTTCATGTAGTGTGTGGGGTCAAACCTTGAATTGTGAATTACGAAGATTTGAAGGTTTAAAAAAATGGAAAAAATAAAAACTCAGGAATAAACATATGCTCCCAGCCCACATTGCACAAAATATACGTAACC
>Ga0272440_1004310_pt1 | contig 10216 bp, 4 predicted proteins | sample SSMMMBAug17_FD_192440 | JGI IMG/M metagenome (GOLD analysis project Ga0272440, IMG submission 192440) | Marine sediment archaeal communities from Little Sippewissett salt marsh, Falmouth, MA, United States - SSM-MMB-Aug17 | ecosystem: Environmental > Aquatic > Marine > Wetlands > Sediment ... | reverse complement strand
TAATAGTAAACAAGTAATAGAGAGATTCGAAACAAATAATATAACCTGCCGAATAGTATACAACAAACCATCTTATTGCAAGCAAGATAATTGTAATGATTGCATTAAAAAAATAAAATCAGACGAAAATTTTAATTATTTTGAAAATGAGAATATTAACGTTAGATTCGATAGATATTTAACTTTACCAATTCAAAAAAAAACCTTTACTGGCGAGCTTCTTTTTATCAATAAATATTCAAATACTAAAGTTATTGATTTTATTTCTAACGAATTTGAATACTTTCTAAAAATATTTTTGGGATTTATTATACCGTTTCATTCAGAAAGAATAATTCGAAATGATAGTAAGGATGATAATCTTAAATATTCCATAATAAGTAAATTAATATATAATAAAACTGATGTTAAGAAGGTAATTTCAGAAAGCATTACAGCAACTTTAAACACAATCAGATCTGATTATAGCAATAGCTCACTTAAACAAAAAAAACAAGATGCCCGGGATGAGGCTAACAAGTATCTTACTACAGCTATTCAAAAATCTTCCACACAACACTCAATATTTATTGAAATCGGAGGGGTTGATGCGTCAAAGGAGCTTCTAACAAAACTATATATCCTTGATAATGCAAAAAAATTTATTTCTATTGAGGATAATCATGAAGTTGTTTTTGAAAATGGTAAATACTTTTTAGATATAGATAACGAGGGATTATTTTCACTAAGTGAATTTGTCGAAAATGATAAATACACACATAATAATAGGGTACATTTGTTCATATCTTTTTTAAACTTTCTAAAAGACATGGCTAAAGATGGACTACGATTCAACAATTTTCGTGCCAATGATGATAGATATAAGTATTATTATAACGTAAAATTTGATGAAAATCACATACCTTCTTTTTACTTCTGTGACCTCCAGTCACTCGACTTTGCAAGTGATTATGAAATTATGATACCTGCAAAATGGATTCAAGGGAGGTTAGTAGCAGATGTGTTACGCTATATTTATTATGGAAGTAATGATAAAGAACAATGCAAGAAAACATTAATTTTTAATGAGATATGGAATGATAACATTGTTCTAGAAATATCAGAATGGATAGAAGAGAAGCCAATAATTTCGATTGATGAATTGATGGAAGCTGCTGAAGAAGCCTTTCATGATGAGTTAGAAATGTGGCCGATTTTTTTCACTTCAATTGATGATCAATTCTTTCAAGATTATTTATCTTGTGACAAAAAAAACATCTTTGATAGTTTGAAAAATTTTAGTTTTAATAAATATATACTTACAGAAAGCCGCCATCAAAATAATATTTATTATGCGATTGGCCAAAAAAGTCAAATAGGATTTACTCCCAGTGGTGTCAATGACTTAACAAATAACCTATGTTCTTATTCGCTGTATGGTACAAAAAGATGGCAAAGTCATCAAAGAAAAGATTTTAAATTGGCAAAAATAATAATTACAGAAAATAATAAGAAGATCGTACCTGTAATTATTTTAGATTCTGATCTATTTAAGGATCCTCTATCTGATAGAGGTATAGTCAAAAATCTATTTAATATTAATAAAAAAAAATATAAAGAATTTCTTATTCAATTAAGAAAGGAAAATGAAGAAAAAAATTACCCCCAATATCTTGAAAATGAATGTCAGGCTGTAGAAACGAAAAGAAATCAATTAAGAAATCTAAGAAAAAAAAATTTCACATTTAAAACAATGGATGAGAGTCTTAACTCAATATTAATTGCTGTTTCCAATACTGACGCATTAGAAGAATACTTGAAAAAATATAACTATAATTATAACGATAAACAAAGAAGAATAGGTCTCTCAATAGAAACGAAGAATGAATTAAATGTGATAAGTTGCAGAATTATAAAATTTTTTAAAAAGAATGACGGAATTCATATAAACATTGAACGATGCTCTGAAAATGAATGGCCTGCGGAGGGTAGATTTATTTTTAAGGATGTTGGAGCAGAGGCAGTTGTTGAAAGTGATTATCGAGTTGTTGAAGCTTTTTCTTTTAATTCAGATAATACTGATAATCCGGTTTATTTTGCCTGGTCAATTCTGGAGCCTTTAATAAAAGATTGGAAAAGAAGTGTCAATAATGAATTAATTGGGCAATGTAATAATATGGTTAAAAAAATTAAAGTCGAAAAAGATGTTTCATCAATATTTGATACAGACAAAGCACTTGATGCATTCATGGATTTAAATAATTCTGACACCGATACACATATTGTTACTGGTGCAGCAGGTATGGGAAAAACCTATAAAGTAGCTGAGATAATATGTAAAATTTTGGATAAAGGTGTTAGCCGGAAATTACCCTGGCCCCCTTTTCGTGTACTGGTTGTGGGTTACTCAAACAAAGCTGTTGAGGTTATTTTTGAAGAATTGACTCGTATGAGTGATAAATATGTTTTCTATAGACAGTATACCGAGAATCAGAAAAAGATGAGTATTTATAATGATCAAGTATCAGAAGAATTGATCTTAAACATGAAAAGCATTAGTGATAAAATCTTATCAAAACTATCAGAGATGAATACCGAAAGCAACTCTGACGACTATTATAATGCGCATAAAAATGTTATTGAAAATTTAAAGTCTCAGCTGGATGAATTACAAAATACAACGATAATGAGAAAGATTATTTTGCCAAGCCATGAAAAATGGCGCACTAATTATGCAAAAAAAGGTGCAAGTAGAATTAAAAAAGAGATAGAGCACCTAAAAGATATTATACAAACGCAAAAAGAAAGTTTTAATAATTATTACGAAAACTTAATTAAAAAAAAAGTTGACGTATATAATTCCGCTTATGAGCTATTTTCCGCTGATGTAGTTTTAAACACAGTTGATAGCGTTTCAAAAATGCCAGATATTTTTTTTGATTATGTAATATTTGAAGAGGCCAGTCAAATTAATGTAATAAAAACATTAAAAGTTTTAAATTATGTCATACGTTCAAGAGGAAACAATATAAAACAGCCCAAAATTCTATTTTCAGGGGATCCAAAGCAGCTTCCACCTTATACGGAATTTTCAGAGGATATCTACAATAGACAAGATAATTATTCTATTAGTATTTTGGATAGATTAATTGATAGTAATAAAATCTCAAAGACAATATTAAATAAACAGAGGAGGATGAAAATTGAAATTGCAAGACTTATTAATTCGATTTTTTATAGCGATGAACAATGGATTTCTGTAGATCAAACTAAAGAGAAAGGACTTGTCGTTTGGGTAGATACATCGGAAACTGGTTGCAAATCTAGGAAAGATGAAGTTAGCACAAGTTGGTCGAATAAGATTGAAGCAAAAATAATATCAAACCTTCTGAACCTTAAAAACATTAAATCCGATAATGATGTTATCATCATCAGTCCATATTCAGATCAGATTCAAATTTTATCTGATATATTAGGTAATAGAGCGAGAATGGTCAGAACAATTGATAGCTGCCAGGGGACAACAGCGTCAACAGTCATTTTATCTGTTGTTGTTTTTACTAAGTTTTTAATGGATTCTCGTAGATTAAATGTAGCATTATCCAGAGCAAAAAAACAGCTATTTATTGTTGGTAACCTTAATGAATTACATCAAAAAGATAACATAGAAGACTATCCTCATTTAACAGGACTTAAAAAATTTTTTACTAAGAGTCAGAGTCCGAACCCTTTTTTCAAAACAATAAACGGAAAAAAATTTCTCGATGATTAGTCAATTAGAAAACAATAATCTTTTAGAGGGAATTAGAGACGAAGTTGAAAAATTATTGTCATCATCCTTAGATGTTTATTTTGCAATAATCAGAGAAAAATATTTTGAATGTTCTATCAGTATTCCATATATAGTCGCTGGTTCCATAGACCCAATCTCATTTAGTATATTAAAGGCTTTACATAAACATAATGAGCTTACAATTAATGGCCTTTATCAATTACTCAATGCCAATGGCAGGGAAACAAAACGTGTCGTTTCTGAAATACTTCGTGTTCTGTATCAGTCTGGTAAAATTTATTTTGATATAGAAACAAACACAATAAAAAAGAGTGAAACAATTCTTCAAAATTTGACTATTAATCAAATATTCAAAAAAGATAAATACTATTTTCTTCCTTGTTCAAAACATTTAAAATTAAAAAAAAATATTAAACCTAATCATTATATAAAAAACCAAAATTTGTCTCGTACAGAGGAAGATAATAATTTTCAAAGTATTGATTTTAAAGAATACTATAATTATGAGAATAATTTATCGGATAGAATTGCAGAGTGTTGCAGAGATCAATTTAAAAAGTCGAACTCAGCAATTATGACAACATTAGAGTTAAGCAGAAATGAAATTCTTCATCGTAGCCAACTGATTAATACAGATATTAGAATGGGGAAACCTGAAGTTTTAACAAAAAAACCAAAACCCTGGTGGAATTTTACAAGATGCGTTATTTCTAGATACAAACAAAACCCAGATAGCACAAAAATTAAGGTATATAGCTACAGCAGAAATGGTCGTATAGAAGCTGAGTTTACTAAGCATATGGGCCAAATTCAGTTGGAACAGCCAGAATTAATTGAAGAAATGCTGAAAAAAAAAGAATACTGGTCAAAACTATAGATAATTAATTATTGATTAAATTAAAAAGCTCGTTTCATATTATATTACTTAATCACTTAATTTATTGATTCAAAAATAGAGTTCGGACATTTGATTTAACATTTTGTAAATAAACATATTCAATTATTATATTGAAGAAATAGTATTGTATCAACCAATTTGAAACGAGATTTAGTATAAAGTGTGATTTACTAACACTGTCTCCACATGTGGTGATTCGCTGTGCCTCCACGCAACTGATTAATTTAAAGTTTCAAACTCAGAAACTAAATCAATTGCGAGGTTATAATCATTGTGTTAACTATCAATTGTTATTGTTTTATATTTTTTATAACAATTAAGCAGATTTGTTCATTGTATAGTTACGAACATTTTAGCTACACACAATTTGTTAGGATTTGATTATTTTGTTTCATTGGAATGATTTATGCAAACTGTGATGTTCAAACTCAGAGTATCCACACAACTATAGACTATGTATGTAATTAATTTAGAGATACTCTTCATCCTTCCTAATTCGATGAGTAAAATTATGTGTATCCTCTCTGGTTAATTATTTAGATGCTTACACTTAATATGTTCGTTGAGACAAAACACTGTTATTCAAAGCAAACGAGAAATTATCAAATATTCACCCAATTCCGTTGAGCAATATTATACATAAAACATAATGGCATAATAGGAAAAAAAATGAAAGAAGAATGGAAATGGTATAGAAACATGTTTAATAATCTGATTAGCCAGAGTATAGTAAGGCTGGTGATAGTTCACTCTGTTGCGCCTTTTCTAACACCTCAGGGTGAAATGTTTCTTCGGTCATTTTCCAATGAAAGTTATGAATCAACTCCTAAAGATTTAGGCTCATGGTTGTTCATCATTGCATTTATGTGTAATGTTTCTATTTTTTGGTTCATCAGAGGCCAAATATATAGAAAATTCTGGGAGTTGCAGGACTATAGCCGTGACCATGTCACATTTTCGAATTCTCTCATGATATTTTATCGGCGATTTAAAATCTGCGTGTTCCTGATAATAATTGTATATTTACCTACTTGGTTTATTATAGAGTTTTTAGGACGAACGTTTTACGCTTTTACAATCTCATTTGGTATGCTTATGATCTGGGATATCGCTTTGTTCGTTTGGTTTTCGAATCCTATTCGCACAAGATTGAGAGAAGAAGAGCGTTTTGTTTGACCATTCATAAGTGAATGTGTTCTAATGAAAGAAATAATTGTTAGAGGTACCAATTGCTTAAAGAAATAAATTTTTCAATATTTGTAAATATATACTGGCTTTTTGTCAGAATGATAATCGGAAATGATCGTGCTATTTTTAGCCGTATGAAGCGATATTTGCTACGGAGGGCAAGAGAAGAAGCTAAATCATTTGGAACGGATATCAAAACTGCCGCAAATGAATGGTCTAAAAATAGCGGGGTTGAGTTTGTAACTTCTGATGATTGGTGCAAAAGTGTTAGAGGTAATTATCCAAAAGTCATAAAAAAATCGGTCGAACAACTCATATACGATCACGGCATGCTTAGCGGACAAAATGTTCCTTGTTCTCGTGAATATGCTCCTAATATGGCAGCGGCAATGATTCAGGTGGGTTTACCAGAGCATCAACGACTAGGAATTCTCAGTGCTCTGGTTGATATTTCAGCACAGAAATCAAGGCATACCAAGTACGAAACAGATATTCAGGATAGTTTGACTGGTCCAAGCAAATGGTTAGCTTTATCATCAGCAGATATCCTTGCCAGAGCTTTATGGATGTTTAAGTTTCGGGAACAAATGAATAGAATTACAAATTGGATTAATAATGACCTTGCTTATTTAAACCTGCAAGAGGCAAATGAGTGCCTCATGCAAGAAATTCCATGGGAGGTATGATTCATGGATGATAAAAAAAATATTTATTCTCTGCAGAGGAAATCAATCAGAGTTTTTATATCATCCACTTTTATAGATATGCAAGCAGAGAGGGAAGAACTTATAAAACGAATTTTTCCACAATTGCGCAGACATTGTGAAAGTCGTGGAATTGTCTGGGGAGAGGTTGATCTTCGCTGGGGAATTACAGATGAACAACGAGCTGAAGGAAACGTTTTACCAATTTGTTTTGCAGAGATCAAAAATTGCCAACCTTTCTTTATTGGTATTTTAGGTGAACGTTATGGTTGGGTGCCTAAAATACAACCCGAGTTAATTCAGCAACATTCTTGGCTAAATAAGTTTTCAGACAGATCTGTAACCGAACTGGAAATACGTTATGGTGTCTTAAATAAACCTAACATGGCCAGTCAATCTATGTTCTTTTTCCGTGATCCTGCTTATATTGATACTCTGTCTAAAAAAGAACAATGGAATTTCAGGGAAAATTCCACCAATGCGGAACTTATGAACGGTAAACGCGATCCTGAAAAGCTTGCTGCTGAACGAAGACAAAAACTAAATCAATTAAAAAAAGAAATACGCGATAGCGGATTCCCTCTTTTTGATAATTATCGTGACCCTAAAACGTTGGGCGAGAAGCTGCTCAAACACATGACAGATACAATAGACAGTTTGTATCCTGATGACCAGTCCCTCAATTACTTAGAGAAAGAATCTCTGACACATGAAGGATTCGCCTTAAAACTATCTGAGGTTCGATTTGGGTATGAAATTTCCGATTGCTATTTAGAACGAGAGAAGTATTTTGAGACACTTGATAATCATGTTGAAGGAACTGGGCCCCCCTGTGTTGTTACCGGTGATTCTGGCTCAGGTAAGTCATCTCTATTGGCAAACTGGGCGCTTCGTCATCGAAGTCTTCGTCCGGATGATTTCCTGATGATGCACTTTGTTGGCGCTTCCCCGCAAAGCTCAAACCGCCGATCGCTTATTCGTCGAATTTTATCAGAACTTAAAAACTGTTTTGATTTACCCATAATGCCACAACGAGAGCTTGAAATAGACTTACCAGGGATAATGGAAAACTGGATACACCGGGCTGCTTTGCAAGGGAGAATTATTCTGGTGCTTGATGGCATTGATATGTTAAAAGATAATGAACGTTTAGACAATCTTAACTGGCTCCCTCGCAATATACCTCCTAATGTCAGTTTAATCGTTTCGGTTGGATCAGAGCAGTCGCTCAAATCTTTTCAAGATCATCATTGGATGATTATAAAATTGAAGCCCCTGAAAAATAATGAAAAAAAGTTATTAATACAGAACCAATTAAGTCCATACGGCAAGAAGTTAGAACCTCAACTAATAAAAAGTATAATTGATGCACCCCAAACAGCATCTCCCCTTTATCTCACAGCCCTTATCGAAGAATTACGGGTTTTTGGAAAATATGAGTCATTGGACAGTTTCATCAAACAATATCTTGAGGCAGATACAGTAAAAGCCCTTTATTCTAAAATTATAAGACGATGGCAAAAAGATTATGAAATAGATCGGCCTCATCTTGTTCAGGACGCTTTATCAGCAATATGTCTTTCCAACAGCATGATGAGTGAATCAGAACTACTGCAAATATTGGGAACCAATGATGGGCCATTGCCAATTGCTTTTTGGTCATCTTTTGGTATGGCAGCACTTGGCAGTTTGCCACATAATAGGGAACAACTAATTTTGCGGTCTTGTTTACGCGAGACTGTTATGAGTAACTTCCTCACAGAAGAAAATGTGAAGGAGCAAATACATCGTAAATTAGCAAAATTTTTCTCACAATGTTCGTCATTTCAACGCCGACTTGAGGAATTACCTTGGCATCTTCAACAATCTTCGCAATGGGAAGCCTTATATTATTTCATATCTGATATAGAAGTTTTTGCAGCTTTGGCTGAGGAAAGGTATTTAGAACTATTAGGATACTGGAGAAATTTGAGTAACAATTTTGATTTAGTCTCAGCTTATCGCAAATCGCTTGAAAAATGGGAAATTGAGAATACTGATGAAAATGAACGTGCCCGAATATATCTTTTACTTGGAGATTTTCTCAAAATAGCGGGAAAATCACATGATGCCTCAGTCTTTTTAGATCAGGGAATAAGATTAATGCGCAAACAGACCAACAATTCGATAACCTTATTGATTGCACTTAACAAATTTGCAAGTATTCTTTGTGATGAGGGTAATTTTTATAAAGCTGAAGAAATTTATGATGATATTTCACAAATCTGTAAAAATTTAGATATTCAAAATTCCGCGCTATACTACTCTATCTTAAACAATCTTGCACTTTTTTATGATAAAATCGCACGTAATGATCGTGCAGAAAAAATATATAGAGAGGTATTAAAGTTTGATGATGATGCCCAAGTCCATAATGCATCAGAAATATCAGCCACTTTAAATAATTTGGCAGGGCTCTTACTCAAAACTCACAGATTTGAAGAAGCCGAAGCCTTATTTCGAAGAGCCTTAGATATTCGTAAAAGTGTTTATGGATTTGACCACCCTGATGTTGCTCAGAGTCTCCATGGCTTGGCTTTGTTATTGGGAAATATTGGTTTATTTTCAGAGGCTATATCCATGATGCGAAATGCCACTGAAATTATAAAGAAAGCTCTTGGAAAAAATAATCCGAAAATCGCGATCTATTGGTGTGATATGGGTCGAATTCTTCGTGATCAGGAATTAGCCAAATTTCAAAACAAATCCAAAGTATTAAGAATTTGGGAGTCATTAAGAGGAAACAGCCCGAAATTTATTGAAGCCGAGAAGGCAATGAAAAGGGCTTTGCAGTTACAGGAACAGGTTCTACATTCCAAACATCCCGACATTGCTATTACCTTACATGAACTAGGGATGTTGATGGTTCGCAAAAAAGATTATGAATCTGCAGAAACTTTGTTTAGAAGAAGTCTCGACATCCAATTGGACACATGGGGAGAACGACACCCTTATACCGCCACTTGTTTAAACAATCTGGGTAATACCCTTTATCGTTTACATCGAAACAGCGAAGCATTGTCGTTTGCAAGTAGATGCTTAGATATTCGAATGGCTATTTTGGGCCCAAATCATCCAGAGACTATGTCAGTAAGACAGGATTTAAAAATAATTCGTGGCGAAAATTTTTTTTAAATAGTTATGCTGATTTTCGAAAAAGAGAAAATACCATGTTTGTTAATGATCATGTTTTTCTCAGTTAAACAATACAACGTAGCACACTATACTAAGTATACTAATTCTTTACTGTAATTTTACCCAAATTCAGCAGAATCGGTAATTAATCGGAAACATATATAATATATATAACCAAACATTCACCAACTTGTGTTAGTGGTGAATGATGAGTTTTAACTTGTCACGTAACAAATATTGAAAATCAACAAAGTGCGAGGGACAGAGGCTGAGTATTAAAGCAGCTAGTTTTACGTGGAGTAAGAAGCTGAGCAAACACGAACCCGATTGATTTTTCTGACCTCGAACATAGCGCGTGGTGACAGGCTGAACAATTACGAACCCAGATAAAGTTGGGATCTTAACCACAATTTCAAAAGTACTTACACCAGTATTTTCAGCATATATTGAATCGTAAAATCAAAATAACCAATCAATCAA
>Ga0272440_1004309_pt1 | contig 10218 bp, 9 predicted proteins | sample SSMMMBAug17_FD_192440 | JGI IMG/M metagenome (GOLD analysis project Ga0272440, IMG submission 192440) | Marine sediment archaeal communities from Little Sippewissett salt marsh, Falmouth, MA, United States - SSM-MMB-Aug17 | ecosystem: Environmental > Aquatic > Marine > Wetlands > Sediment ... | reverse complement strand
ATTTTGGATATGTAATATGAAAATTGTAGCCATGATACCAGCACGGAGTGGTAGTAAAGGTTTGGCCGATAAAAACATCAAAAAACTGCTTGGACGTCCGCTAATCAGTTACACAATTGAAGCTGCCTGCCAATGCTCAGAAATCAATACTGTATATTTAAATAGTGATAGCGAAAAATATTTGGAGGTAGGAAAAAAATTTGGCGCTAAATCTTTTTTACGCTCAGAAGCATTATCTACAGATACTGCATCAATGAAAAGTGTTTTGGAAGATTTCCATATCAAACTCACTCAGAAAAATGAATTTTTTGATGCTGTGATTGTTTTATATCCTGTTTATCCGCTTAGAAATTCGAATCACCTGTCAAAAATCATACAAGCTTTTAAATTAAGAGGTGGAAAAAAAACATTAATCGGTTTAAAAAATCCCAAAACACATCCTTATCTTTGCTATGAAAAAGATGAAAACGATAATATTCATAACGTTATGAATATTGATGTAAATCAATACTATCGGCGACAACAGTATCCGCTTTATTTTGAATTGACACATTGGGCATGTGTAATTCCAGTTGATTCAATTTCTTCATTAAATTCACAGCTTATCTGCTCTGATAGTTTTGGTTATATTATTCCAGAAGATATTCCAGTTGTTAATATTGATACGCAGATAGATTTTGATTTTGCTGAGTTTTTATTGGGCAGAAATAGGGGACGCCCTTAACTTATTAACTTAAAGCCAATTTATCCTTTTATTAAGTTAATAAGTTAAGGGCGTCCCCTATCCCTCGAACATCTAGTTTTTTGACGCAATCAATCCTTTATCTAGCAAAAGTTCAGTGGCATTAAATCCTGTTGCACTATCGGAAATTAAAAATAAAATCGTTTCAGCAACCTGTCTGGTTTTCAACACGTATTTGTTCATGTTTGGTCGGGAATTTAAATAGTTTTTTCCGCGTCCGGAATCAATATAGCCCGCACGTAATGAAACAGTCGACACACCTTTATGCCCCATTTCAATACCAATATTTCTGTAAATGGATTCAGAGGCCAGTTTACTGGCTGCATAAAATCCCTGTCCAGGATTTTGTTTTGCAGCAGCTGTTGAGGAAATGTATACCAGGCGGCCTTTTCTGCGTTTGAGCATGGCTCGGGATATTTTTTGAAGTAATATCGCGCGATTGATGACATTACTGGTCATGTAATCCGCAATCTGCTGATTGCATGCTCCTGGAATCAGACTTTCGTAATCCCCTTGAATAAAATCAACAACATAATCAAAATCTTGCCATATCGAATTTTCAAGAGAAGTAATTGTTTCCTGATTAGAAAAATCAAGATGAATGGTTGCAAATTTTTCTGCATAAGAAGAAGAAAGGGATTCGTGTATACGCTTTTTGCCATCATGGTTTCTATAGCTTAGCATTGGAAACAATTGAGATTCAATCATTATTTTGGCCAGAAACAAAGCTGTTTCACAGGAACCGCCCAGAATGAGTGCATGCTTTCCAGAAAAATTAAGTTTCATGTTGAATCAACCCTTTTGCAACAATTGTGTTGTTTTGATATAAAAAACATCGGATGTGTGATTCAGATATTTTCATCTGATATGTTGCATGACCTGGCTTTACAAATTGGATAAACTTGAAGGACTGTATGGTTATGTTGTGTGGCAAAGTAAACGCTTTTTGTATTGCCCTTAAAAAAGCATTGATAATTAAGCTACCAGGGACCACAGGAAATGAAGGAAAATGAACCTGGTAAATAGGATCATCGGGATCAAAATAAAATTCGCCCTGAATCATTTCTTGAACGTCCTTATGGATCAGCTAGCAGGGCAAAAGTATTCTGCAATGAATTTATCGGTAAACTGAAACGTCGATCCGAGAAATCCAAATTCTGGCAAATCACCACCATACCAGAATTCTATCGTTGGATTCTTTTCTTGAACGCCGATGAGAACATCTCGAAAATGAAATACATTTTCTCCTGGTCCAAAATAATGCATATTGCCATCAGGTGAAAAAACAATAATATGCGAATATTGATCATGAATTCTATCTACCACACAACTCGTTCGTTCACATAAGCTTTGAATTACAGCAACGCCTGTACAAAATATTCTGATATTTTCTGCAATGGTTTTTTGAGCGTTTTGTTCATCCTTTTCTGTTGCCCCCTGAGCTTTTCGATCAAGTGTACGAATGTTATCGATTTCTGCATCTGTTGCGCCAAAGGCTTTCATGCCTCGAATATGTGCTTTATCATTGATACTCACCAATTGTTGATGTCTGTTCATTTGAACATCAAGCCTCTGTGCTGTTTGTTCGATAGCAGTCAACTGATCTTTTCCAGCACGTGAATCGTGATGGTCAATAATCACAGCATTTTCAGGATAAGGGCAATCCAGCTTTAACTCAACAAAAACAGGTGTTTTATCTTTGTCAAGACTGTTTAGTTCATCTTGATACGCTGATAATTTCGCCCCCCATTTTAACTGATGATCAAAATATGCAATATTTTTTTGATCAAGCATATTTCGAATTTCAAGCATTTCAGCATCATGTCCGCCAAGAAAAAAAATATCGGTCATAACAGATTTTTCCTTTTGATATCTTTCTAAATCATGACCCCAATTCGACAAATCAATTGAGGTACTTATCAAGAATAACTTAATCATTAAAAATCATCATATCCGCGCTCATCTTCATCTAAGGGGATCATTTCTCTGGGATCCCAGGAATTTTCAGACTGTTCTTCATCAATTTGATGGTTTAGTTCTTCCATATCCCATGAATCAGCATTTTTGGGTGCTGCTGTTTCTGTGTCTTCACACAATTTAAATTTGCTGATTTGCCCTTTCAATTCACTTGCCAGATTTTTCAATTGAACCGCCGAACCGGCAGTTTCCTGACTTCTCGTACTCATATTTTCTGTTGCAGCGCTGATTTGCCCCATACCATCATTTAATTGACTCATGGCAACAGCTTGTTCCTTACTGGCAACATTAATATCTTCAACCAGATCTCTAACCTTCACAATATTTTCAACAATTATGTCAAGTGATTCTGCTGTTCTTTCAGCAATACTGACACCTTCATTGACCTTTTTATTTGATGTTGCAATCAGTTCAGCTGTTTCATTAACAGCCTGTGCACTTCGACCAGCAAGATTTCTGACCTCTTGTGCAATCACCGCAAAACTTTTTCCAAATTGTCCGGCACGAACAGCTTCAACAGTCGCATTTAATGCAAGAATGTTGGTTTGTGATGCAATTTCATTGATGACATTGATGACTTTTGAAATATTTTGTGATGATTTGTGGATCTCTTCCATAGAAGAAATCATTTGAGTCATTTCTTCTTTACCAGAAATCGCAGCTTGAACACTGTCATCAGCGAGTTGATTGGCTTTAGCGGCATTATCTGCATTTAAATTGATTTGTTGATCTGTTTCATGGATACTCGCTGAAATTTGTTCAACTGATGCGGCCTGTTCTTGAGAACCTTCAGATAAACTCTGACTAAATGAAGCAAGTTCGGACGAGGACCCGGCAACATCATCTGTTGCAGATTCGACCTGTTTCAGGATACTGTTAAAAGAACTTAACATATTGTTTATGGAATTTTTCATCATGGCATGATCGCCCTGATACTCGCCTTCCATTCGAACAGTTAAGTCTCCATCTGCCATTTGCTTGAGAACATTTTGAGATTCGTTGAGTGGCTTGAGAAAAGCCTTGACAATTCCATTGGCATTTTGCACCAATTGGGCATAAGAACCAATAAAACGTTGATTATCAGCACGTTTATCAAGTTGTCCGGCATTAACAGCTTCAATGAGCTTTTTAATTTCTGCATTGATCTCTTTTTCACCGCTAATATCCAAAACATATTTAACCGCACCAATGATAGTTTCATTATTGTCTTTTACTGGAAAACCGGTATATCGAATCGGCATATTCATTGTTTCTGGATTGATCACAGTCTCGCTGGTAAAAATACAATCTTCCTTGATCGCCTTGTGCAAAGCGCATTCTTCAGTCAAACAATGATCAGATGCGTAAATTTCATAACATTTTTTGCCTGTCAATTCAGCAGGTGTCTTTTCGACAATTCTTGCGCCTTCCTGGTTGACACTAACAATTGTATAATCTTTATCCACTTCAATGACTGGTGTTGGCAGTCGGTCCAAATTATTCATAAGTTTTTGCTGGGTACCCATCATGTCGATTAGAATGTTGTTTAACGCTTCAGCCATCTGACCAATTTCATCTTTTTGCTTAATATTCAAGGGGGTTGAAATGTCACCTTTGGAAACTTTACCCGCAAAATCTACCACTTTTATTATTGGCTTGATAATCATCCGCGCAAGAAAAATTCCCATCGTAAAACCGAGTAATATTGCCAAAACGCCAATTGAAAGCATGAGTTTACCGGTTTTTCGAACACGATCTTCAACATTATGGCTGAAATGCTCCATTTCATTCCAACCGGAAGTTGCAATTTCTCTAGACAGTTTGACAATACGCGGTGCTAATGGAAGAATGGTTTTATTGATTTCGTCTTCCATTTTCAGGATAACAGCCGCAAGACCTTCAAAGTTATCCAGATAGTCTTCAATAGCATAAATAAGCTCTTTATTATCAACGGCTTTCTGATTCTCCATGTCATCGAGAACATTATTCAGAATGGTTACAGCCCGATTCAGCTGATCAGGTTGTTTATCCAGCAAGAAACTATTCACATCAAGCTCAGCCTTGATAAATCGTTTTAGGGCTTTTAATGATATATCCAAAACATCTAATTGAAAAGATTCTTGATTTTGTATAACGATACTATTCAACCTGGCTTCAATGTTATTGCCGGCTTTGAACAATTCTTTTTTTGTGTTGTTTCCTGCAGTAATGCGGATGGCAACTTTATTGAATTTATCGATAAATTCGTGGCAGGTATCATCAATTTGACGAAGCTGTGCGACCTGGTCCGCTTTCTTGATTTTTTGCTTGGCTTCAGCTAATAATTGATTCACTTTATCGATATGTTTCTGGGCACGTTTGAGATCCTTATTTTTGTTCAGATATAAGAATTTTTCCACCGAAGTCCGCATGGCCAGGACTTCAGAGCGAATATCATTTGCAACGATAACCCCCCTCGCCACTTCATCCTTAAGATATTTCAATCTATCTCCCAGAGAAACGAATTGAATAAATGATATGATTACAACAATTAAAATTAAAAATGTAATTATCAGGTAACCAGAAAGAATCTTGGCCCTTAATGTCAACTGAATCATGAAAGGCTCCTTTAATCGGACTAAAAAAAAGCATATAGATTTGACATTTATGAAAAAAATAATTATTTGAGCAAGTTTCATGCCATAGATTATTCATAAATTCAACGCCCAAATTAATAATCTGAAATTGATCTTGGGTCAAGTACAAAAACAATTAATTGTTGATCTGAACCAGGCATGATAATTGTAAACATTTAATTGTTGACTAAGCATATCAGTTTGATATACTTTTTTTGTTTTCTTAAGAAATTCTCTGAAAATAATTTCCCCATTATTGATATTGTTCGCTTTGAGCTTATAGAACTGTAGAGACGTTACAAGCTACGTCCCAACACATCCTATTTTTTTTGTACGATCAAGCAAAATGAGCATTTTATTTTCCGAGCTTTACGAAATAAAAAGAAAGTCAATTTAAACATATTAACCTTTTTCAGGAGGACATTATGGGACTTACCCAAATTTTTCTCGTATTAATCATTATCGCCCTGTTTATATTAATTTATTTTGTCGGTTCATCCATATCGCTTTGGGTGCAGGCATTGGTTTCTGGAGCAAGTGTTGGTTTGCTCAATATCATTTTTATGCGATTCCGAAAAATTCCCCCCAAATTAATTGTTGAGTGCAAAATCATGGCAGTCAAAGCTGGAATATCGCTTTCCACCAACGATATGGAATCTCATTACCTGGCTGGTGGTGAAGTTCAACGTGTCATTCAGGCCTTAATTGCCGCAGATAAAGCCAACATTGAACTTAATTTCAATCGTGCTGCAGCAATTGATCTTGCCGGAAGAAATGTGTTGGAAGCTGTTCAAATGAGTGTGAACCCAAAAGTGATTGAAACCCCCTTGGTGGCAGCCATGGCCAAAGATGGTATTCAACTGAAAGCCATTTCTCGGGTGACAGTTCGTGCCAATATTGATCGCCTTGTTGGGGGGGCTGGAGAAGAAACGATTTTGGCGCGTGTGGGTGAGGGGATTGTTACCACTATTGGATCTGCAAATTCGCATAAACAGGTTCTAGAAAATCCAGACACGATTTCCAAAACTGTTTTATCCAAAGGCCTTGATTCTGGTACAGCTTATGAAATCTTATCCATTGATATCGCTGATGTTGATATTGGTAAAAATATCGGTGCTGAGCTTGAAACCGATCGTGCTGAAGCCGACAAAAAAATTGCTCAGGCAAAAGCGGAAGAACGTCGCGCAATGGCCTATGCGGCTGAACAGGAAATGAAAGCGCGAGTTGAAGAAATGCGCGCTAAAGTTGTTGAAGCTGAGGCTGAAATTCCCATGGCAATGGCTGAAGCTTTCAGAAAAGGAAATCTGGGAATTATGGATTACTATAAAATGAAAAATATCATGGCAGATACTGAAATGCGTTCTCAGATTGGTCAACCAGATAGTGTTGAAGTGTCTGAAGATGATCAAAATGAATAAATCTATTGTTATGGTTGTCTGATATCAAGCACGTTCTTTACGAAGTTGAAACCAGTTTTAACGTCATAAAGAACGGCTTTCTAGACATTTTATAGGGCGCTATTCAGAGCCCTTTTGCAGTTGTTGAATCAGGAGTGATTATGGATATTGGCGATTTTATTTTTATCTTTATCATCATCCTTGTCATCATTGGTAGAGTGCTATCCTTTATTTTCAAACAGTTTGTTGAGAACGAACCTGATGATGGATCGGAAAAGGCACCTTCAAAACCACAAGGCATGAAAGATTATATTGTTGAATGGATACGTTCTTTGGAAGATCACGTATCTGAAACCACGCACAATCAATGGAACTCTCATGTGACGCAATCAGTAGACAATGAATGGGAGACGTTTGAAACGCATGAAAAATATGAAGCACTCGAATCCCCGGCTAACGTTCCTGAAAAACATCATGATTTAGACACTCAACCAAAAAGCGTCAAGGTTGTTCCCTCCCCTAAAAACCGGGTCTTAAAAAAGCGCCAATTCAGACAGATGAATCTCAAAGAAGCAATGATACACTATGAAATTTTCTCACCTCCAATTTCATTAAGGCAGGAGAATCAATATGACAGACAATTTTGACAATACCAATAAATTTTTTGTTTTTCGAATCGATTCTCAACGTTTTGCCATCAGGCTTGAAAATGTCGAAAAAGTGATTCGGGCCATTGAACTGATTCAAGTGCCTGAATCACTCGATTTCTTGATTGGTTTGATTAACATGGAAGGCCGTATTCTGCCTGTTTTTGACCTTCGAAAACGCTTTTTATTACCATCAAAAGAATTGGATATTGACGACCGCATATTAATTTCATCGGCAAACACTGGCACCATTGCTGTTATTGTGGATTCGGTTGAAGGGATTGTTGAGTTTTCACCCCAGCAAATATATTCAGCCAAAAGTATTTTTCCCAAAATGGATCAGTATATTGAGGGTGTCTGGAAAGATGGTGATGATACCGCAATTATTTACGATGTTGACAAATTATTTCCAGACATTAATGAAAAAGACCTTGATGAAGTTGTCACAGAAATGGAGTTATGACCCAAATTATTGTTCCAAAACCATTAAAATTTAATGACACGATTGGTATCGCTGCACCGGCGGCCTCTTTTAACAGTGAAAAACTGAACAAAGGGATCTCTGTGCTCAAAAACATGGGGTTTCAGGTTGACATTCCAAAGGGGATTTTTGAACGAAAACGCTATCTTGCCGGAAACGACAATCTTCGTGCACAAATTTTTGAAGAGCTTCTGAACCGTGATGATATTCAAGCCATTATCTGTGCACGGGGTGGATTTGGAAGCCTGCGGATGTTGCCATATTTTGGACATTCAATGGAAAAAGCAACTCCCAAACGTATTGTTGGGTTTAGTGATATCACTCCAATTTTGAACCTGTTTGCATTTCATTATGGATGGGTAACATTGCATGGGCCGGTGGTCACCATGTTGGCAGATGCCGATAACCAGACGATTGAATCCTTGTACAAGGCTTTGACAGATACTTATCCGCATCAAATGCCCCATACAGAGAATGTCAATATTCTTTCAACAGGTCCCAATCAAGAAATAGTGGGAAGATTGTGGGGCGGAAATTTAACAACATTATGTCATACAATTGGAACGCCCTATTCAGTAAAATGTCAGGAAGGTATTTTGTTTTTAGAAGATTGCGGGGAAGCCCCTTATCGCATTGATCGCATGTTGACACATATGCGTCTGTCGGGTTGTTTTGAATGCGTGAAAGGAGTGTTACTTGGCAGTTTTAAAGACTGTGGCGAAATGGATATGATTCATGAATTGATATTAGAATGCTTTGATAATCATATCCCCATATATGCAAACTATGAATGTGGACATGACTTACCCAATTATACCTTTCCCATTGGATCATGGACGACATTATCGAATGGGAACGTTACGATTTTGAATGATAACAAGGAATAAAAATGGCAAAAATAATCGTTTTAGGTGGTAATGGAGCAGTTGGTTCCATCGCAGTCAAAACATTACATAAAAGTAATGATTTTGATCAAATTGTTGTGGGTGATTACAATTATGAAGGGGCAAAAAAGTTAGTCAATCAAATCAATGCGCCCAATATTACCGCGTGTTTTTTTGATGCCCATAATCCTGAAAGCATTGAAAAAGCCATTCAGGGTTGCGATATCGTGCTAAACTGTGTTGGCCCATTCTATCATACAGTAAAGCCCATATTGGCGGCTGTGATGAAACAACAAATTGACTATATCGATGTGTGCGATGATGTGGACGTGACACTCGAAATTTTGGACATGGATGATGAAATCCGGCAGAAAGGACGTAAAGTTGTCTTGGGAATGGGAAATTCACCTGGAATTACAAATATTCTGGGTAAATTGGCATCCGAATTATTGCTTGATGACACACATTCCATTGATATTTTTCATACGCATGGCGGAGAAGCGTTTGAAGGTGAAGGTGTAATTGGTCACCGGTTTCATTGCATGACAATCGACTGTCCGATGTTTCTTGATGGTGAACTGGTTTATGTAAAATATTTTGAGCCAGATGGCATTGCTTTGCGACAAACCTTTGATTTTCCAGTCATCGGAGAAGTGCCAATATATCCATACCCTCATCCAGAACAAATAACACTTCCACGCTATATTCAATTGAAACAGGTTACCAATAAAGGATCTGTTATTCCAAATGAATACTATAATCTGACCCGAGATCTTTGCGGGCTGGGCTTTAATTGTAAAACCCCAATTGATGTCAAAGGGCAATCCATTGTACCCTACGACTTTGCAGTGGCATACATTTTAAAAGAGCGAGAAAGAATGCTTAAATCTGCCGGGCTCGAAAAGCCTCGAGGATGTGTTTCTGTTGTTGCAAAAGGTCTAAAAGATGGCGAATACAAAGAATATCGCTTCCACCTGGTTTCTGAAAGTGAGGGACTTGGTGAAGGCACCGGCATTCCGGCTGCGGTTGGCGCAATTATGATGAATCGTGGCATGATACAAAAAACAGGGGTCATGCCGCCTGAAGCATGTATATCTGCAATGGATTTTCTGAAAACAACTGGAGAGGTTTATGACCTTTCAGGACAAAAATCAGACAGTAAAGGAAAGGTATTATTAGAAATGGTGGATCAGAATGGGGCAATTACGCCGATTGACATTTCACAGTTTGGCCTTTTTGGGTGCTGATTGGAAAACATTCAACTGCGCATTAATATCGCATTTTTGCTTTTGTCAACAGTACATTTACCTTAAAACGAACAATATCAATAATGGGGAAGTTATTATCAGAGAATTCCTAAGCAAATATTAAACAACAGAAAAATTTAAGGAATAATAATGGCATCAAAACAAGAAATAGTGAAATGTTTTCAAAAGATTGCAACGCTTGATTATGGCGCAAAATTTTATAAGACAGATCTTCATTTTCATACACCG
>Ga0272440_1004308_pt1 | contig 10224 bp, 12 predicted proteins | sample SSMMMBAug17_FD_192440 | JGI IMG/M metagenome (GOLD analysis project Ga0272440, IMG submission 192440) | Marine sediment archaeal communities from Little Sippewissett salt marsh, Falmouth, MA, United States - SSM-MMB-Aug17 | ecosystem: Environmental > Aquatic > Marine > Wetlands > Sediment ... | reverse complement strand
CCACTGTATATCTTGTTTTGATATCTGTTCCACCATAAGTGAACAAACCACCAATAACATTTGCTTCTGTTAATAACTTAACAGGATCTCTCGGATAATCTTGTGATACTGTTGCAAGACCTGTTGCCCAAATAGGCATTGCTCTGAAACAATTAGCTAATGAATTGATTACATCGTATGCTTCTCTTTGTGTTGTAACAGCATAATTATATGTGAATCTGGGTTCATAATTTCCATAACCATCTTGAGCAAGACCATCACAATATTGAGCGATTGTGTATAATGTCCATTTATCAACTAATGATTCATCAACACCAAGACCATATCTATCATTTGTCAACCAATCATAATACACCCAAGCTGGATTGTTTGTATATCCTGTTGTAAATGTTCCAGTCCAATCACCTGTATATGCTCTTGTTTCTGGATTATAATTATCAGGATATTTTATTAACAAACCTTCGATTTCATATGAACGTGTTGGAACCTGTGAACCAAATTTACGAGCATCAACTTCAACACCTATTAATGCTGTATCTGGATATATTAATTTTCTATCAATAATTTCTGTATATGTAGACCAGTATAAAACTCTTTGACGTTTTACACTTGAAGAATCTTCTGTACGTTTCTCAACTCTAATATCCCAAGGACCTGCACCATATGATTCAAGATTAGAAATCTTAATTGACCATTGATATGCAGAAACACATTTACCTGTTTTACTTGAAGCGTGAGCGGATGTCCATGTTCCGCCATTTGGTCTTATAGATATTCTATATGAGATTGTATCTGGTAAAATATCTCCTTGGTCTGTTTGTTGAAATAATGATGGAATGTATAAAGTTACTCTTACAGCATCAACATCATCACTTGATAAAGTTCTAGCTATTGGATTACCATATTTTATTTCAACACCAACTGATATTTCAGATTCAGATGTAGGGAATCCAGAAAGAACACTTTGGTCAGGTGTTCCATATCTAAATTGTGTGGATACGCCTTCATAATTATACAATTCAGTTAGATCATTTTGTAATGGTATATCATTGATATATATAGATTTATCTCCATCAGCTAATCCATTAATTTCACCTTCACATAACAAATCTACAAATCTAGCATTAGTTTTTGCCTGTAAAGTATTAGGAGCTTCATAAGGAGGATCGGGTTCATCTGGTCCTTTTGAACCATATACAATTAGATCTTTATCTTTATCTGTCATATTAAACATCCTCTACTACTAACGCTGATGAAATTACTGTTGAACCTATTTGAAATTTACCATGAACAACTGGAATTGGACCACCTTGCTCAATTGTGTTGGTCGGTCCATTGAATAGATATGAAGGTCTTTCATCCGGTTCCTCTCTATCTGCATAACCTGTTGATAATGCAGGAGTCATAACTGTTGCAATGCCTCCTATCATTAATGATGCTCCAAACATAGCTGCTGCTCCATAACCACTTTCCATAAATGCAGCAAACCCCATTCCAGCAGGAGCAAAATATATTGATGCTGCAATAATAACAACACCAAGAATTATTTGAAACCAACCATCGTCGCCAGAACCAGCAGGGACAGGAGTAATGAATATATCTTCATCATCAAATTTCATTGTTAATGTTTCAACATTTAATGCTTTTGATTCATTATTTAAATCTTTACCACGAACAACTCTATAATATTTATCAGCTTGAATTTCTCTACAAAATCTATTTCCTGTTAAAGAGTTTATTGCTCGCATAGCTTCGGCAGCGGATTGAACATCTAATTTATATTCTGGTTTGAATTTTTTACCTAAATAACCACCTAAATGAACTGTACGAAGCATTATTTATCTCCTATATATCTATAAAATCCTTGAATCCTATCTTTCCATCTATTTATTGGTTCAACATTTGATAATTTACTAACTAAATGATGTAAAACAGTATAATTCTTTAAGAAAATAGCTGCATGACAGGTGACTTTTCCTATTTTCATAAATACAACATCACCTTCCTGAACTTTTGATTTATCAATTCTTTTAAAATGTGCTGATTCAAAATTATTTTCTAACATTGATGGTTCTTTTTTCCACCAATTCATTTCTCTTGGAAAGTCTTTTATGATTATTCCTTTAACATTTTTATAATATGATCTAACCAGACCATAACAATCCCAAACGCCGTGAACGAATGGGCGACCTTTTAATGGATAGTTATCAATATCATTTCCCCAAAATACAATTTCATTTGGTTGATTATTAATAAGATTAACCATTCCCCAAGGAACATCTGTTGCAATTTGCTGTAGCATATCATTCTTTGATAAATGTGGATAATTGTTGTGACTATGAATAATACATTGAATCTTATCTTCATTTAGAATGAATTGTTTAGAATCAATCTCAAAATTATTTTGTTTATCTGGATGTCTATTTTCTTGTGGTATAAACTCATCATCTATGAAAAAACCACATGCCTCATTTGGAAATATGGTTTTTGCATATCGGATGAAATCGTTAATTAATTTATTTGGAAACGGATGTTTTGTAATCATTATAATCTCATCCTTGCAACACTTGGAAAAGCTCTTGTTGGTAGTGGATCTGGTTTGTATGATCTCCAAGACGTTCCGTTGTATCTCTTTAAAACATTAGGTGTTAAATCTGTATCTAACCAGAAGTCACCTTCAGATGGACTACCTGGAGCTGTATCTGAAATTGTTAAATTATCTGCTGATGTTGCGTCTGCAAATGCACGTTCACAAGCATATCTTACTTCACAATCAGCTAATGATTGACCACAAACATCTTCTGATGCTGTAGTTGTATATATACCAACACGATTAAAATATGAGGGAACTGTTGCACTATCTCTTGTATATGGACAAGTAGCAAGAGTATAAATAAAGTCGCCATCTGAATAATATCTATATTTATGAGTGCAAGTATCTCGAATTATTTGTCTTTTAGGAAGTTTGGTTCCCTGAAAATCCATATATGATGATAATTCATATTCAATCATATACTTATTTTGAGCAACAATTCTTGATATAACAAAAATATCTTTTGGAAATTCTGCTGAAGGGTCTGCTTCTGATTCTCCATCTAAATATTTTTTAAAGGTTCTTCGTCTTGTAAATTTTACACCAACTAAATCTTCATATGAATAATTATATGGAGCAAATGTTAATAGAACATTACTGACTCTTATCGTTGGTGTTGGTAATTGACCTTCACCTGACATTTCAAACCCGGATGTTTCTAAATTGATTGGTGTGTATGATTGTGAATTAAAATATATAGGTGTATAATCATTATCAATAGAATCAGTAAACCGTAAAATTCCCGACCCGTCAGGAATAGTAGATAGATCAATTTCATATAAATTAATTAACTCACCTGTTCCTAAATTTTGAACATCAGATGCTATATCTACATTTACTGTCATAAGATTCCTCTTTAACTATCGAAGACTTCTTCAAAAGTTGCATTAATAACAATTACTTGTTCGGACAAAAATGATTTACTCCATTGTGGACATATAAATTTTTTCGATGTTGATTCACCAATTGGTGTCCAATCAAAACTATCATAACCATCTCTTGCTATAAAGAAATTAATCAGAGTTGTTGCATCGGTGGCATTCAAAGTCCATTCTAACGTCCACATATCTTTCTGTGTATTAATTCCATCGGATGTACGTTGAACATAACCATCACCAAAATCAGCTCTTAATATTCTTGGTTGTACAGCTTTAGATGATGAATATGTTGGTTTGATATTTGGTAATGTTGCCATTTACATTGTCCTCATTGTACTTCTGTTTAATGACCCACCAGGTCTTTGTTCATCAATAAGATATTTTCTCATACTCATTTCAATTTGTCTTTGAATTTCTTTAGCTTGAGATTTATTTTGTTGTTCTGAATATGGTTGTGAATTTGTAACTGTAATATTATTTACAATTGATGCCCCACCACCCATCATTTGAACTGGAATTGATTTACCATCAGGAAGTGGAACAATAGCTTCATTATATTTACCTTCACCAACAAGACCTAATGTTGGTTTAGATACAGTACCACCTGATGCAAATGCTTGAAAACCACCTTCCCATACTGCTCCATTAGCTGCTTTTTTCATACCACCAAGAGCTGTTCCGATTGTTGAAATCCATCCTGTACCGGATGATGCCGCAGCATTTAACGCCATCTGCCAAGCTAAATCCATTAGGGCATCTGAGACTCGATCAAGCATAGATAACATTGCATCTTCAAATGATTCTGTACCTTTTATCAAATCTTTAAATGTATCCTTGAATGCTGAACCTACTTCACCCCACAACTCATCATACAAACCTTGAATATAATCTGTATATTCTTCTTCTCTTCTTTTTTCTTCCTCTCTTAATTCATCTTCTTTTTCTAATCTATCTTTAAGTCTTTTTAATCCTTCTACACCTGGACCATATCTATTTTCTTCCAATGATCCAGTTAAACCTGTAGGTGATGAATATAATTGCCATTGTTCTTTAACACCAGGAATATATTCTAATTTACGTTTTTTATTATTAGAATCATCACCTGAATTATTTGATATAAAATCGTCAGTAGATTTTTTTGAATTTAATAAATAAGGATTTGTTTCTTCAAATGGCATATACAAATCACTTGCTGATGCAGTAAGTAAAGATTTTTTTCTTTTATCTAACCAATCTTGTCTTTCAAGGTAACCCATTTTTCTAAAATCACTCATTGTGATACCAAGTTTACCCATAGACTCTAAATCTGCTGCTTCATTTAATGTTCCTATAACACTTCTTAACCTTGCATATTTCATTATCTCAGCAAGATATCCGACTAATTCTTTCATTGAGATAGCCACATCTTTTATTGTTTGACCTAACTGATCCCAATTATCTTTGTTAGATATCCATTCACCAAACTCACCATTGATTTCAGAAATAACTTCTTTTAGAGCATCGTATGCTCCATTTTCCATTATCTTATTACCGAGTTCAAACCACTTATCTTGAATCATGGAAATTAAACCATCCCATGAATCTTTCATACTATCAGTTGCGCCACGGAATTTACTATCTGTTCTATTCCAAGAATCCCATAACATTTTTTCCGTATCTGCTACTGTATAAGATACACCATTTTTAAAACCGAGAAATGCATTTACACCACGTTCTTTAAACATATCTGCGGATTGTGCGCCGGCTGATAACATTCGACCAACCTGATTTGTAACATCTTCAATACTCATACCTGTAGCTGCTGCAAGGTCTGTGATTAATGGCATCCATTGGTTTATTAAATCTACATTACCTTTGAAAACACCTGCTAAATTAGTTGCTGCTCCCATTATTTTTTCAAATTCAAAAGGAACTTTAGAAGCTAACTTTTTCATATCAGCAAATAATCTATTACCTTCTTCAACACTACCAGTTAATATACGAAGACGTTTTGTTAAATTTTCTGTTGTTCTAGCAGCATTTATAAATGATTCACCCAATTTATAAATTGCCCCTGCTACAACGACACCGGAAATAACCTTTCCTAAACTAAGAAAGTTTTTCTCCATTGATTTGGTTGATTTACGAACTGTACCTTCTACTTGATTTATACTTTTAATCGCGCCTTTCTCATCAACCGTTATAGTATATTTTATATCTTTTGATGCCATAAGATCTCCGATTAACTAACATTTCTTGCTGATAATGCAGATGATAAATATGTTATTAATTGTTCAAATAATTCCTTTTTATTTATTACTTCTTCTAATTCTAATATATTCATTATTGCGTTGGTATTTATTCCACCCATACCATTTAGAAAAACATTAATTCCATATTTATCAATCAAACCAACTGCAAAATAATTTTCTTCATTTAACTCAACAAATCCAACTTCGCATTTTTTACAATCAGGATATTTATTTTTAGTCAAATGCATTTTAATACATTTTTCACATGATAACTTATCTTCACCCCTGAATCTAAAAGTAACATAATCTATTAAATTTTTTTTAAAGGTAGTTTAACTAAATCAGAATTCATCTTTTTTGCATGATCGCAAATAAAATAAATGATTTCCTCGCTGTAATTTAATAAAAAGGTTTTATTTTCTTCATCACACTTAATTGGTTTATCATTTTCATCAACTACACCCTTCCAATCTACAAGAGAATATTTAGCTATTTTTGTTAATATATCTAATATATTACTCTCTGAAGGTGATAGAGCTTTCTCTGATAATGGAAATGGTCTGATTAAAAACGCAATGTCCTCATCATAATCAAACCATTTCTCTTTATTTGCCTTCTTGTTTAGTTTTAACATATTACCCCCTTAATAATCTTAGCTATCAACTCTTGTCCAATTTTCAGATGCTACAAAGTTAAATGTAATTGGAATGATTTCATTCTGAGCAGCGGATGTAGAATAGCTTGTAATATATACTTCTGTACCTTTGAAATGAACAGTATCATCAATATATAATCTGAAATCATCAATAGCAGTTCCTGCATCATATGCTGCCTTTAATAGTTCTTGCCCTGTTGAATCTGATACATTTATATAACCAGATACAGATCCTGAAACATTTCTTGTGCCCATTCCATGAACTTTATTCATAGTGTCACCGAAAATTGGTGCTGTAAGGGCATCTTTTGTGTCGTCAATAGACCAATTTGCCATATCAGCAACTAGATCTGTTCCAAGTTTAACGCTTGCATTGGTTCCTGATAGTGTTGCCATGTTATAATCTCCTATGTCTGTTTATAACGTATTTGAAATTTGACTAATGCAACTGCTGCATTGTCTTGGACACCTCCAGTATAAACTTCGGTGTCGCCTATTATTACATCATCTGAATATGTGAAATCGCTTGATTCTAAAAAATTTTCAACATCTTCAGCGAAGTCATAAATTTTAGTTGTATTGGATAACCCATCTGTGTGACTCCATAAGAACATCCTAATATTCATTAAACGGATCTTTTCTCGACCCATTAAATATTCTTCAATCTCATCAACATCACAAAAGAATGATACAGCGGGTTTTAAATTGAAGTCTTCCCAAACATACATACCGATACGAACATCTTGAATTGTGGTTTCATAACCATTAGGTACGGTCAAATATTGAACAATATCATCTTTGATTTGATTTAATATTGTCTTTCTGGTTGTTGTTTGCATTATTTGACCTCTTTATTTATTGAATCTATAATTATCTGTTGAATTTTATCTATATTGTCACGAATTGCAGGTTGTAGAAATGGTCTTGCTGGTAATCTTTTTGTCCCAAGTTCATGTAAACGTGCATAATAAACATTAGAACCAATCTCACCTATAACATCCGTTCCGTCTTTTCTTACGTTTGAAAAAATTGAACTTCTTAATCTACCTGATCTAACTCTTAAATTTCCTGGTTTACCAAAACTGTTTTTCGCTTGTCCTTCAGCATAAAACATTGCTTTACGAACACCTTTTAACGTACCATCATCAATTTCTTTTTTTGTTTCATCAAAAACCTTTAATGATTTTTTATCTAATTCAAGTTTTATCATTAATAAACACCTACACTCGAATATCTTTTAAGAATGTTGATTGTATCTGGTAGAAATCCTTGCTGTAATTTTGTAACTGAACCATCTGGTCCTGACTTTTGTGATACGTCAATATTATCTTTTAATTTATATAACCGTGCTACTTCCATAATACATACCTGTTTTAAATCTTCTGGTGCAGATGTATAACCCGCATTATATATAACTTTGATATTTCGTAATCCTTCTGGAAAAACCTCATCTTTAAGAACAATTCTATCATCAAGAATAGCAAAATCAGTTGCGGTGTAAGTAGAATCAGTACCCCATGTCCAATCATAATCTGAAGCAAGTAAGGAAACGGAATTTACAGGTATGTTTTTAGGAAAGAGGTCAGGTGTACCAGACCCAGATTGATATTCGGTATAATCTTTAGCAATGAATTGTTCGATTCCACAATACTTGTGAAATGCAACAGTAACTCTTGTAACGAGATCTTCTAGAAGGTCATCTACGATTGTATCACTTCCTGTCATTCCTAAATAATCTTTTACGTCATCTAATGACGCTAGATCGTAAGATGCCATATTTAATCTCCATAATAAAAAGGGGACCACCGAAGTGATCCCCATTTAGATTTACTTAACTTCTATTACGCAGTTTTCATATTTACAAAGTTAGCTGCGAAAATAGGAGATCCTGCCATACGAACGTAGAATCTAAACAATACTTGGTACTGTTTGAATTGAGTTGCACCATAAGGGTTAACTTCAATTGCTTGACTCATAGAACGAACAGCAAGAGCATAATGCTGCAGATTACCAAATGTGATAAAATCTGTAGAAGTTGCGTCTGTTCCACCAATAGCTTCTACAATTTCAAATGGATAACCAGCAATTGTTGATGGATTCATGCTCATAAGAGGGGAATCCGAAGCACCATATTTCAGGTTCATGATGTAAGGCATAACACCACGTGGTACATAGAATTTAGCTCCTCTTGATTTGTTACTTGCAATACCATAAATAGCATCAAAGAAGTTTCTTGATACCATGTCTTCATATGAAGTTGCAGTATTAGAAGCACCAAATGTAACATCTGTAGAACCACCACCTAAAACACCAGTAAACGGAGTTGAAGTTCCATTGAATACTTCGTCATCAATTGTCTGACCCAGAGCTTCAACAGCATCACGAGTGATGTAAGAAACCATATCAATCATAGCGTCGTCTAATAGTTCTTGGGAAATTGTTCCCCAAAGACCAAAACGTCCCGCTGTGATATCAACGTCTGCTGAACCTGGTTCACTTTCACTAGATGCAGCTTCTTCTGCCGCATATGTCAAGGAAACAGATGTACCCTGGACAGGAATATGTAGAACATTACCAGCCATTGGGAATCTACGAGCATCATTCAATGCAACACTTGTTAGACGAGCATTTTCGATTACTGTATTAAACCATTGTTCTGGTACATATTCAAGACCTTCACCAGCAGTACCTTCCTGCATAGCTGCTTTACGAATAGCTGCATTCTTGCTCAAAGGAGCGAATACATCAATAACTTCTTTAACTACTGCGTCACGATCTTTTTCATTCTTTGGCATAAATTCAGGTGCGTCTTTACCCTGAATCTTAAAGTTGAAACCCTTGTAATAATCAGGAGAACCAACTTCGATACCAGATCCTCTAAGAGCATCTGTTTTAACAACTGGAGTTTCTTCCAGCTTCTGAACTTTTTCATCAACTGCTTTCATTCTTTCTTCAAAAGAGTTGATTTTTACTTCGATATCTTTAACACCATCTTTTACAGCTTTGGAAATGAATTCCATTGCTTTCTTTTCTTTTTCGTCCATTGTATATTACCTACTATGCATAAATTTCTCCTTATGTTAATAGGTTAGATGTTTAGACTCGCGTCTCTATAATCTCTTTTTAACTTGGAGATGTGGATCTTATAGATCCAATAAATCGTATATATGTTGAAGTGAATCTTCTTCTTTTTGTTTGATTTCGTGATCTGTCAACATTTCCCAGATATAATCGAAATCTGTTTTATCCACTTCAGGATTCTCATTTATAGTTTGTTCTGTATTTTCATCAATGAAGTTGTCATCTAAGGATTTTTCCATTTCATCAATTGTATCTTCAACTTCATCAATGAACTCTTTTTCTTCTAATTCATCTGCTAATTTCTTTAGATACAATTCAATCTCTTTCAATTCAAGATCATCAATAACTTCATCTTGAACAGCTTTCTGAATTGATTTTGATTGAACTAATGCAAGCGGATTTGCAGGTACAGGAACTGCTGATATTTCAAACAATTCTGACTTGTTAAACACATAACCATATTTTGATTTCTCATTCTTTTCTGCTTTATCCCAATCTGGAGCGAAACCAATACTGAACGCATTGATATATCCACCTTTTGTTAACTTATATACGCTATCAGCAAAGGAATTTTCTTCTGCGGTTGCATATTGTATCTTAAACATTAATTTGTTATCTTCTTTCCATACTTTTGTTGCTTTTCCAATAGGTAGTGAATCATGTTGATGTGCCCAGAGGACAATCGGATTCTTTTTGTAATTCTTAAGATCGATTCCATCAATTTTAACGATGTCTCCATCTCTATCCGAAACTTGTTTACTACCAACAGCAACGATCTCACGTTTT
>Ga0272440_1004306_pt1 | contig 10228 bp, 8 predicted proteins | sample SSMMMBAug17_FD_192440 | JGI IMG/M metagenome (GOLD analysis project Ga0272440, IMG submission 192440) | Marine sediment archaeal communities from Little Sippewissett salt marsh, Falmouth, MA, United States - SSM-MMB-Aug17 | ecosystem: Environmental > Aquatic > Marine > Wetlands > Sediment ... | reverse complement strand
CTTTGAAATATTTTTACCCAGGGCGTTGCCCTGGGCTGGTATGTTACGCCCTTTCAGGGCTCAAAACTTTGAAATATTTTTACCCAGGGCGTTGCCCTGGGCTGGTATGTTACGCCCTTTCAGGGCTAAGAAATTTACTCAAATCATTAAATGAAATAAAGTGCAACTTTTTTGTTTTGCACCCAAGCTCCTAAAAAAAGAGGAGTTAAGTAAGATGTCCCCGGAATTCCCCCCCGAAATTACAAATCATTTGATTGTTGAAATATATTATTCAGCAAGACTCGCTCAGGTTTAATCCCAATACTGTTGAATTAAGGATAAATTATTGAATATTTTTTTAAATTTATTCAAGAAGCCAAGATCGAATTCCCCCCTTGAGGGGGGTTAGGGCCCTAACCCCCCTCCAATGTCATTCGAAGAAACGATATCAGCAGAATGCACAACAAAAATAATATTGATATTTGTTGCAATTTCAATATGTTATGAAACAAAATACAATAATAATTCACATTTACCATAATTTAGATGCATAGGGTTGTCAAGTCAAAAATCGAACTTTTTTATTTCAACTATTTCAAGTACTTATATAACAGCCCCAAATGTCTTCGAATGCCATTGAACCCCCCTCAAGGGGGGAATTCGATCTTGGCTTCTTGAATAAATTTAAAAAAATATTCAATAATTTATCCTTAATTCAACAGTATTGGGCTTCGCCTGGGCTATAATAATTCGCGCTTTCAGCGCTGAGTCACCCCCGAAATTTAAAGATTATACAATGTTATGGGTTTTTAATGCAGGTTGGAGTCCCAAATCTTTAGATTTGGGCGTCAAAAAAACAACCAGTTGAAAAAATTAATGACTCCCAAATCTAAAGATTTGGGACTCCAGACTACAAATTTGTTTTTCAGAGGCATAATCATTAGCCTCAGAACATATTGAATTTATGTCTAAATTTTATACTTTCATATAAAAGAGAATCTTCTATATCCTTAATACTTTTATTTATCAACATTCAACATATAAAAATCATTATTTTGTTTTTTGGATCTCTGAATGCGAGGGATTGTTATTGTAAAAATAGACCCTTTGCCCAATTCAGATTCTACTTTAATTTTCCCACCATGTTCTTTAATAACATGATTTGAAATAAATAATCCAAGCCCTGTTCCTTTAGAGCCTTTTGATGAAAAAAACAATGTAAACATTTTTTCTTTTGTTTCCTGGCTGATTCCAACGCCATTATCTTTTATTTGAAACTGGATGTTTTCATTCATATCTTGTGAAACATTCAATTGTACAGTGTAATCAGATTCACATGTATTATCTTCAGATGAACACGCATCAATAGAATTTTCTAAAATATTAACAACAGCAGCCTGAAACCAATGTGAATCAATCTCGAATATTCCCATATTTTCAGGAAATGATGATTTGAAAATAACATTGTTTTTTTCTGCAAGTGGTTTAACAGTATCTATAATTCCATTTACAAATTGATTAATATCAATCTTTTGATGATTCATTTCTCTTGATTTGGCATAATATAAAATATCAAGAACCATTCTTTTAATACGTTCACCCATTTCTTGAATTACAGTAGAAGCCTTTTCAATTCGTGATATGTCATTACGTTTTAAACCAGATTCTAATTGATATATTCCGCCATCCAAAGCTGTAAGCATGCCTTTAACACCATGTGACATTGAACCTAACATCATACCCAATGATTCAAGGTGATTTTGAAGCTGACGAATTTGAGTGATATTTGCTGACATTTCTATTACTTGAGTAATTTTTTTATCATCTTCATGAATAGGCGCGGTCCATGTTATGACGTTATATTGCTGTCCATTTTTAGATGTTACTACTTCTTCAGTTGTATGGAATTTTCCATCTTGAAATGTTTTAACCACTGGACATTCCACACAAGGTTTGTTACGATGTTTATAAGCTTTATAACAATATTCTCCAACAGCATCACCAAAATGTCTCTTGAAAAGATTATTTGTTGCTGTAATCCTGTAATGTTTATTTTGGACAGTAATATAGCAGGGTACCTGCTCAAAAAGCTGTTGATAGAGTGATGTTGCTTTATGCAAAGAGCCCAATTTTTCAGCATAGTGTTTTATTTTTTTCTGATTTTTATGCCATTCTTTTGCCCTTAACAGATTTAATTCAAGTTCTGTTGAATTTACTGGTTTTTTAATAAAAGCAAAAGCATTCAATCGCATGTTGCGCATAATATCATCAATTCGATCCTTTTGAGTAAGAATGATTAATAAAGTTTCTGGAAATTTTGATTTAATATTTAAAAATAGATTAATCCCATCGGTATTTTGAAAATCTGGATCACCAACAATATACTTGGGGGTGTGAAAGTCAACCATGTGCAAAACCTCTGAAGAAGTCGTTGACAGATAAACATCAAATAATAGTCGCTCAAGAAAAACTGCCAGTGCTTTTATATAATCTCGATCTTTATCAATAAGCAAGAGGGTATTGCTCATGGTTCTTATCCTTTTTTATATGAATAAAAGAGACACGTTGAGGTAAAAAAAATCGAAAAGATTTGGTTATATTGCTTTAAAAATGTATGATAATGGGTAGATTGGTTTATTCCATAAGTGTATCCTTGACAATTTTCAATAATTTATCTTTATCAAAAGGTTTAGAAAGAGTTGTCACTGCCTTTGGAATAGCATATTGATTACATGACAGCCCGCTGATAACAATAACTGGTATATTTTTCAATGAATCAATCTGAGTCATTTTACGATAAAATCGAGGTCCCCAATCACCAGGCATTTCTAAATCAAGAGTTATCAAATCTGGAGGATCATTCTTAGCCATTTCCAATCCTTTTTCAGCATCAGTAGCTGAATTAACAGTATAACCATTATCCTCAAGAAAACTTGTTAAATAGTCAACGATATTTGGATCATCGTCTATAACTTGTATTTTTTTTGACATAAAACACCTCCTTTTAGGTTGAAAATTTTTTGTCGATTTTTAAGTTTCAATAAATAGTTAATTTTTTGTTATAATCTATTATTATTTTTTCCGGTCAGTGTTTGCACTATAAAACAAGAAAAAAAAACAGATTATTCCTGATTCAAATGGATTTTGTGGTTGAACAGTAATTCAAGGACGACATAAATTTTTAGCCTGGATTCCCAAATCTTTAGATTTGGGCGTCAGTTATTTTTTCAATTTGTAATTTTTTGAGACCCAAATCTAAAGATTTGGGACTCCATTCAAGGAATTTATGTCGTCCGAAACATGACTCCCCATCAAAAATTCATTAGAACGAGGATTATTCAAATAACGCTGATGTATGACGATTAATGCTGATAACCGGACAATTAGCGCGCATAATGACCTGTTCCATATTACTTCCTAAACGAGCTTTATCTGGAATTACTTCACGCGCCTGATGAGACATAATTATTAAATCTGCCTGTTTTTCTCGTGCATACTTAACAATTTCCACATAAGGCAAACCTTCCCATACATCAATGGAATATTTATTAAATCCTTTAAGTTGAGATATATATCGTTTTCTTATTTTTGAACGAGCTTCTCGTAATTGATCTTCTATTTCATCTTGAGAAAGTGAAAGTCCTGTATGGGCGCTGCTGATATCAAAAGAATGAAAAATATGTAGTTCACCATCATTAATACTTGTTACAATTTTTTTTGCATATTGGAAAGAAACATCAGATGCTTTAGAAAAATCAGTTCCAAAAACAATGTTTGATATACCTCCCCAAAATGAGGCTGCGGGTCTATTAACTATCAAAACCGGACATTGTGCTGATTTTGTAATTCTTTGAAGTGTTGTTCCTGCTATATTCTTTTTATATCCAGATAAATCAGGATCATCTGTTGATCCGCCTAATACAATTAAATCTGGATTATTCTCACGTGCATAACGTAAAATTTCTCTATGTGGAAAACCAACAGCAACATTTGTTTCAGTATCATTATGAGCCTTAATTTGATTTTCATAATAGTTTTTTACTTCTTCTAATACCCATGCTTTATAATCATCATTTAATGGCACTGTTTCACCTGTTCGTACATCTACTATCATCTGGCTGAATCCTCGACTGGGAACTCCCAGCACATGAAGGATACTAATATGAGATTTAAAAAGTCCTGCAAGTTCAAATGCAACTCTTGCTGCATGATCACATGCATTTGTTGCTGATGTGGCTAATAAAATATTCTTAAACATATTTCATCCCTTTCATTCTTTGGGTTGCATGTGTTCTGGAACTTTTACCATTTTTATCAATAATGGTTTTAAAAATGACCATCGAATTCCTATTTTGTACTCCTCCTCCAAATCCCTGATAGCATCCCAACAATTATGACATGGAGCAATAACAAGCTTAGCTCCTGTTTTTAATATTTGATCACGTTTAGTTATCAATGCCTGATTTCGCTCTTTTCTATATAGCCCTATTCCATTAAATCCACCTCCTCCGCCACAGCAATAGTTATGTTCTTCATTGGGATTCATATCAATAAAATAACCTGGTTCAACCATATAAGTCATTATTTCTCTTGTTATTTTTTTCAAACCATGATTTCGGATATAATTGCATGAATCCTGAATAGTTACATATTCTTTAATTCTTTTATCTGGATCAATTTGAAGCTTTCCAGTCCTTAAAGCCTCAGCAACCCATTCTACATAATGCATACACTTGACAGGAGGTAAACCATCCTCACGACCCGCCCAATATGGTCCCTCAACAACTGTTGCACGATGAGCATGACCGCATTCAGTTCCAATCATTCTTTTAGGTTTCAATCTTTCCATAGCATCATAAACACTGACTACCTGTATTTTACAGGCTTCCCAGTCACCTGCAAACATTGCAAGACTTGTAAGTTCCCATCCTTTAGATGTAATAGTCCAATCTTCACCAGCAATATGAAATAATACAGCTGCTTCAGCAAGGTCTTCTGGATAATGTTTAACTTCCCTGGCATTAATTGTGTAGAGAATATCTGCGCCTTCTTTATCAACTGGAAAATGGAGGCCGACATAGTCCTCTTCATATTCTTCAGCCATCCATTCACATGTTTCAACAAAATCTTCATTTGTAACATCCATTTGAGCTTGATATACACGATGCATTCCAGCACCAATTTTTAATTCCCAGGGTACAAATCCCTGCCCATACAACAGACCTCTCAAATAGCCCATCATAACACCCATATCAATACCATTTGGACAATAAAGCCCGCATCGATTACAACATGTACATTTAGCCCATGCTGTTTTCATAGCCATATGCATAAATTCATTGTCAACTTTGCCTTTTCGTTTGATAATTTCGCCCAGTGTTGATTGGATTTTATAAGCTGGTACTTGTTTTGGATCCCGGTCATTAATTAAATAAAATAAACAGCTTTCAGCACACATTCCACAATGAGCACATATTTCAAGCCATGTCCGGATTCTTGATTTGCATGTTTTTTGTATGGTAGACCATAAAAGGTTCTGATCAACATCCAATTCTTTCATTTGTTTATAATATTGTTCTCCACTGGTATCACCAAGTAGAGTTTTAAGAGATTCTTCAGTTTGAATTGGTTGTCTGTTACAAAGTGTTCCTTCTGGCATGATCAGTTCTCCCAGATAAATTTGTTTCTGATTCTAATGGATTTTGTTGTGAGTTAGAAATTCTAAGACTACATAAATTCTTTGACTGGAGTCCCAAATCTTTAGATTTGGGTGTCAGTATTTTTTCATTTGTATTTTTTTGACGCCCAAATCTAAAAATTTGGGACTCCAGACTATGAATTTACGTCGTCCTAAAATATGATTACACCCAACACTAAATCTTTTAGAACGAAATTTGTTTATAAATTCAATTTCTAAAACTTTATACAGATTTAGTCATAAAGATTTTGGACTACGTTCCCAGATAAAAATTCGTCCTCAACGTACTATTTTACGCCTGCGGATAATTTTGATCTGGCGCCTTGCCAAAATCTTTATGACTAAATCTGTAATGTCAAACAATTTCTACCAGGCGACATTACTGCCTTTTAATCCGCCACGCTTAATTCCAAAATCCATACCAAGCTGTGCTCTTGACATAAAGAATAGGACTATATGTGACATCTTAGTAAAAGGTGCCAGGATTAAAAATAGTTCTCCGCAAAATAAATGCATTGTATACCAGAAAGGATCATTTCCAACCTGATACCTTGCAATTAAGCCAGTAACAAATGGTGCTACAGCCAGAAATATAATAAAATAATCATAGGTAGTTGTTATAATACGAACTTCCGGCAATGCTATTCTTCGTAGAATCAAAAATATTGCGCATAGTATAACTGCCCAACTTAGAATATCAGCAATACAAATATTCAAGGTAACAGGTAATGACAGCCCTATGATATCTTTAAGAATCATATTATGTGCAAGCAAAAATATTGGAACACAGACAGCACCAATATGAAAAACAAAGAAAATAACTGCCATCACTGGGTGTCTCTGCCAGCTTCGTGTGCCAAATGGTAATAACCAATAAAAAATTGAACGTGCCGCACCTTTCATTCCAGCTTTTGGATGAGAGCGATACGCAACACGATCTAATCTCCAGTCCAATCCTCGTATGTACATAATTGCTCTAACTGTCATTCCTATGACAAATACACATAGCGAAAACCAGATCATGGGACCAGTTAATATTTCGTACATGGATTCCTCCAATTTTTACTTAGTAGGTTTCTTTTTTTTCGTCTCTGTCTGTTAAAAAAAGCCAGTAAAGCGGCATAAGAATCAGAATTAAACCCATTATAAGATAGGTTATTCCTTTTGAAAATATCATAAAATCATGCAAAGAATGAAATATAGAATCCATCGATTCCTCCTTAATGATCATTTCGATAATTTGGATGTTCATATAATATCGGCATGTTTGAAGTTATAAAACGATAAACAACAATTCCAATGGCTACAATAAATAATGAAACGCATATTTCCATCCAACATGGAAAATATCTTTGAGAAGATGGAAGCTGCCAGTTAAAAGCAATTAACGATATATTGAATCTGTTAAGCACAATTCCTAAAACAGTCCAGGCTGCTGTCCATTGAATCAAGCGAATATTTTTTTCACGAACTCCAATTGCATATACAAAAGATGGCAATGCTACAAAGCCTATTAATTCAAACAAATACCACGCACCATAGCCAGTGAACAAATAATGCCAGTTATTATCAATAGCCAATCCAATTACTTTTATAGATAGATAACCTGCCATAATAAAAGATGCTGCCTTTCCAAAACCTAAAACAACACCTTTACTTTCCTTTAAATGCGTTTCATCCATTTTATGATGTAAGAATTTATGCGCAAGGCTGCCTTCAAATATTACCATAGATAGGCCAGCAAAAATGCTTGAAACAAAAAAATATACAGGCAGATATCCTGAATACCATAATGGATGTAATTTTGATGGCACTATAGTGTAAAGCGCTCCTAATGAACTTTGATGCAATGTTGATAAAACAACTCCAAATATTGTCAACATGATTGTCAATTTAACAATAATATCTCTTAATTTGGAAAATCCAAGCCATTCAAAGGCTGCTGGTGTAAATTCTATTAATAATACTGTTAAATATAGAAATACACATAGACCAACTTCAAATAATAATGAAGTAGTGCCTTGCTGCCAAAATATTGGATATGGTAAACGCCATGGTCGTCCAACATCATAATGAAGAGCTAAAACAACCAGAGCATAACCTAAGAATGCTGTGAGTATTGCAGGTCTAACTGCTGAATGATATCTTTTTAGTCCGAATAAGTAACAGGCTGCTGATGTAGTATAACCTCCAGCAGCTAATGCAACACCACACAAAAGATCAAATCCTATCCATATTCCCCAGGGATTATTATCGTCAAGGTTTGTAACTGCACTTAATCCACTTGTAAATCGAATTATTGTTAATACGAATCCGATTGTCAAAATAATTCCAAGAATTATGTTAAATGGTGTCATAGCTGGTTTTAATGATATGCGGGATGTCGGTTGTTCCATTATTCATCCTCCTTCTTTTCAGAAGCTGCATCAGCAGCTTTTTCTTCAGACTTTTGTTTAGCCTCTTTCGCGGCTTGTTCAAGAGCTTTTTCTACTTCACGTTTGACAGCAGTCTCTTTTTCTTTAGAGGCTTGTTGTTTAAGTTTTGCAATCTCCTTTTGCAATTTTTCATCAGCATCTTTTTGTGTTGCTTCAACAGCTTCTTGTTTTTCTTCTTCTGCTACTTTGTCTTTTCGTTTTGAGATAGCATAAATTCCTGTTAATAAAACCGGCCAGAGTCCAACTACGATTGGCACCGCTGATAATGGACCTGATGTTAATTCAGGTGCTGATTTCAAGCCAAGATCTTCTCTCATACCAATTTCTGAAAAAGGTATTCCTGATATATAAAGCCAGCTTGTTCCACCCATCTCATGCTCACCATAGATATGATCGATGTATTGATTTGGATGTTTATTAATACGCTGTCGTGCAATTTTAATTAATTCGTTACGTTTTCCATATATTAATGCCTCTTTTGGACAGATTTCAACACATCCTGGAAGCAAGCCTTCCTTAACCCTTGGATAACATAATGTACATTTGGTAACCTTAGGCGATAATGCACTGTCATAGTCATAAGCTGGTATATTGAATGGACATGCAATCATGCAATATCTACAGCCAACACATACTGACTCATCATATAATACAGATCCATTTGGCATTTTTTTAAAAGCTTTAACAAAACATGCAGATGCACATGCTGGTTCCATGCAGTGATTGCATTGTTTCTTGACATATACATTTTTGTTATCCACTTTAAACTGGTTCACAACCGTGTAAACATCGGCATGGGTTCGACGTTTTTGGTCAAGAACCGATAAGTCATCAAATGGTTTTTCAGGTTTGGGAAGTTCATTGACTTTATTACACGCTTCTTCACATTTTCGACATCCAATACAGCGGTTAATATCATGTAAAATACCCATTGTATCAGGATGTCCTTTGAAATGATGATTGCTTCCTGCTATAACATTATTAGCAGTACTAACAGCTGTTGCACTGAGCCCTCCGCCAAACCATCCTAAAAATTTTCGTCGCGATATACCCATAATTTTTACCTCGGTTTCAAGATTTTTTTTTATGACATTCAATACAGGCTGTTGCAGCCGGTTTTTTAATGTCCATTTGATTATGACATCCAATACACTGACCATGATACGCGCCTTTTAAAGCAGGACGCCCATCTCCTGTCATTTGTTTGGTTATAGTATGACATGTAACACATTTAGGAGGTTTAACTGATAATTTACTATTGTGATGACATCCCTGACACATTAAGTTTTTGTCTTTATGAAAATATTTGCCCATACTATCTTTATTCAGGCCTTTTAATAATGCATCAACAATTTTTCTATGTGGAAATGAAACAGCTTCATATTCTTTTTTCATTACTTCAATAGTTACCTTTTCAGGAACATCTTCTTTTTCATAACCAATCGAAGACATTTTTCGTTTATTAATGGCTGATTGTGCCATATTTGCCTGAGTTTCAACTTTGACTGGAAATTGTTTTATATCTGTAATAATTGATGAATGACACGACTGACATCCATTTTGTTTCATTTGAGAATTTGTGATAAGCGTATGACATCCAGCACATTCTTTTTTATATTGAGCCTTTTCATGACATCCTACACAACTTTGACTTTCTTTAATGTTATGCATTGCTGTATCAAGACTGATAAAATCTCCTTTTTTGTCCCCGGAACTTGTGTGGCATGTTGAACATTTATCAAGTGATTTATGATGACAATCCTGACATTTTTTTAAAGACCCTTCATGAATTTTATGATCAAAGGCTACAGGATAAATTGTAAGTTGTGGAGATTTTTTTGCACTGATATCTTTATTAATTCCTGTTGCTAACAAAACAGAATCAGGCTGATTTCGCTTAATTCGCGGAACTGATTCAAGTACCTTAATCTTTTTCTGCAATTTTTCAGAATGACATCCTTCACAATCAGTTGGACCTGAATTGTTAGTCTTTTTTGCCTTCATTTTTAAATGACAGTTTAGACATGACTCATGTACAGCAGCTTGAGAAGATCGTGCTTCTGTTGTATCAGTTTTCAAATGACAATAATTACAAGAGCCTTCTTTCCCTTGAATA
>Ga0272440_1004305_pt1 | contig 10230 bp, 4 predicted proteins | sample SSMMMBAug17_FD_192440 | JGI IMG/M metagenome (GOLD analysis project Ga0272440, IMG submission 192440) | Marine sediment archaeal communities from Little Sippewissett salt marsh, Falmouth, MA, United States - SSM-MMB-Aug17 | ecosystem: Environmental > Aquatic > Marine > Wetlands > Sediment ... | reverse complement strand
TTTGATCCGATTGATCTCCCGATAGCTGGGGAAAATCGGGTGTCATTTGTCGTGGATGGTTATACATCATTGCCGATTATTTTAGCCTCTGTATTTTTTATTTTTAAAATATATTTAAATGGTTGTATCTGTTTGTTGTTTTTTTTATAATAATTTTTTGCCGATTATTTCGCCGATATTTTATACATTTAATTATCGTATATGTTTAGCAAGATTGACAAGATTATTTTAATTATATATAAACAGAATGTAATCAAAAAAGCCAGTCATTTTTTTATGCGCAAGCTTGTCATTTAGATGATTTCCGGAAAAAATATACCCTGCATTATCAAATTATCTGAGTATTTATTCTAAAATACTCTTGACTAAAATTAACGCACATGTAAAGCATAAAATATTGTCAACAAAATACTTTTTATATAATGATTTTTTGAACTTTTTTGAAAACAATATCACGATTACACCCGGAGTTAAAATTGGTATTATTAACGAAAAGGAAATTTAAATAATGATGTTTCAAATCCATAAAAACTTATTATTCGTAACCATGTACTTTTTTGTATGCTGCTGCTCCATTTGTGCAGAATTATCAATTACAAATATTCAGCCGCGATGGGGACAAACCAATAATCCTTTGACTGCAATCATAACAGGTAATGGTTTTGATGAAAAAACAAGAGTTTCAATGTTTTTTGACATTACCAATAAAAGATCCATTATTAGTTCGTTGGAAACACCAGGCTCGGCCAGGAAAATTGTGATACAAAATAATTTCGCCTTTATTGCAGATTCTGATGCAGGTGGATTTCAAATTGTTGATATTTCAAATATAAACGATCCTCAACTAAAAATCTATATTGATACTCCTGGACAGGCAAATGGAATACTGATTTCTGAAAATTTTGTTTTTATTTGTGATGGTGAAGCAGGTATCCAAATTATTGACATTTCAACACTTGAACAACCTGAGATAATTGGCTCATATGATACTGATGGATATGCTCATGATTTTGATCTTCAAAATGATTTTCTTTTTGTTGCTGATGGATACAATGGACTTGTCATTCTTAATGTGAAAACAAAACAAACACCGGAATTAATAAATGTGATTGAACTTTCAGGTGATATCACTTCAGTTGCTGTATTTGAAAATACGATACTGGCTGCAGATTATCATAGTGGTTTAAAAATCATTTCTTATGAAAATATACTTCAGCCATTGACTGTTGGTTATCTTGATACTCCTGGAAAAATCAATGCAATAGAAATTTTCGATAACCATGCTTTATTAGCAGCAGATGATGCAGGACTTCTGGTCGTTGATATCAGTACGCTAAATGATCCTAAACTGATTTCACAATTGAATACGCCAGGCAGGGCATTTGATATTACCATTAAAGATCATTTAGTTTGTATTGCAGATTATTCCAGTGGGGTATATGTTGCAGATATCTCTAATTTTATGTCTCCTCAAAAAATGGGTATCATTGATACTCCTGGTTTAGCAATGGGGATTTCGGTACAAGAGCAAATAGCGTATATTGCTGATGGAGATTTTGGCTTGCAAATAATCAATATCTCAGACCCTTCGAATACTTCAATAGGTAAATACACGGTATCAGGTCAAGTTAATGATATGGAATTAATCAATAAAAATTTATATATGGTAACACAGGACATGGGGTTGTATGTGCTTGATATCAGTGATATTTCGTTGCCATCTTCTGTGAAAAACTATGAATTAGCAAATTCAAATGCTGTTTCTATTACAAATAATTTAGCCTATATATCAATGGGAAGCAATGGTTTTCAGATTGTTGATATGGAAAAACAACTGAATCCCATTATATACACTAATCAAAATATTACAGGTTTTATAAAAGATATCGCATTTTATAATTCCTTTGCTTTATTAGCCAGTTTCAGGAATGGACTTCAGTGGTTTGATATTTCGAATCCTTCAGAACCTGTGTTTATTAAATCTATTGAAATTGCCGGATATGCGAATTCCATTTTTATATACCAGGATAAAGCTTTTGTCGCAGCAGGAACTGCTGGTATTCAGATTGTAGATATCAGCAATCCGCAAAAGCCTATAAATATTATATCAATTCCTGTTGATCAAAGTTTTGTTTTTGACATTCACGTTGAAAATGATCTGGCATATGTTGCATGTGGCAATGGAGGATTCCAAATATTCGATATTTCAAACGCTAACACAATGATCGGAAAACGGGATACATTTGATAAAGATAAAAAAGTATCAGCTATAAAAGTAAAAATCCAAGAGAAAACCGCTTTTGTTGTTGATCAGAAATATGGCGTTTTAGTGGTTGATATCAATAAGCCATCAAATCCAAACGTAATTGGAACAATAAAAACACCTGGAACGATTGTTGATATCGAAATAAAGAATAATATTGCGTTTATAGCTGATGAATCCAATGGACTTATTATTGAGCCCATTCCATTAGAAGTCAACCATGTATTGGTTAAAAATAATAGTACCATTAGCGTAACAATTCCAGCTCAAAATATCATGGAGGGTCATTATACAATCAGAGTGTTTAATGAACAGGAAAGCGATGAATTGTCCGGAGCGGTGACCTTTTCAGAATATGTCCCAAAAGCAAAGGCCATTCTTGTGGCAGGGAGTGGTGATTATCAAGGGAATACGATTTGGGATGCAGAAATAGGATGTGTCAGGCGGGCGTATAATGTATTGACATTTCAAGGGTATGAAAAAAACAATATTCGCTTTCTGAGTCCAGACCTTGATATAGATTTGGATAACGATGGCACATCTGATGTAAATGCTGTTGCCAGTTCTTTTGAACTATCAAAAACATTAAATCAGTGGGCTTATGATGCTGATAATGTTATTTTGTATCTTATTGGCCATGGAAAGAATCAATTATTCAAAATTAACCAGATGACAGACCCTGTAGACCACCTCTCAGCCCAGACTCTTGATAACTGGCTTGATAACTTTCAAGAAACAATGACAGGTGAATTATTGGTGATCATTGATGCATGCCTGTCAGGTTCATTTGTTCAAACCCTGGATCCACCCATTGACAGACGCCGAATTGTCTTAACCAGTACTTCTGAAATTGAAAAAGCAATCATTGATAATTCAGGCATGATTTCATTTTCCTATCATGTCTGGAATGGCTATTTTGATGGATTTAATATTCTTGATTCTTTTTACCATGCAAAAACATTTATCAGTAAATATAAACAACATCCCATTTTAGATTCAAATGGTGATGGAAAAATGGATGGTACTGATCGATTGGTGGCATCAAAGCTGAAAGTTGGAAGAGGAATTGTTACAGCTTCTGATCGGCCATATATAGAATCTATTGCACAAACGCAACAGCTTTATGGGCAATCTAAGGAGACCATTTGGGCAGGGCCTGTTACCGATCTGGATAATATTGAAAAAGTTTGGGCGGTCATCATTTCTCCTGATTGTGATGAAGGACCTGTGAATGACCCCAGCAATCCTTATGAGACAATTGACATGCATGATTTAAATAATGATGCCATTTATAAAGCAACTTATGATCGTTTCAATACAAAAGGTACTTATGATATCATTGTTTATGCAACTGATACATTGCATAATTACGCAATTCCACTATCAACTCAATATATTCAAACCGGAATGTCAATTGATTTAAATGGCAATAATCAGATTGATCTGTCAGACGGGATTTTAGGTTTAACACTTTTGTCTGGATTAACATCTGACATTTTGTTATACAATCCGTCGAAACCATTTCATTTAGAAAACGTTATTTATATTTTACAGGAAATCAGTAATAAAAAATAAACGAAAAAGGAGTTTTTCAATGAAAAAATTAAATGCATTTTTAGTGCTGGCAATGACTGTATTTTTTTTCTATTCAACTGCAATGGGGGCAACTTACATCGTCAATCATGATGATGAAGATGCTCAATTTCAAACAATTCAAAAAGCCATTGATAATGCAAGATCTAATGATACGATAAAAGTTGTTGCGTCAAACACATCATATAGAGAAAGTATTGATATTGATAAAAATTTAACTTTAATTGGTGCCGGCCCACAATATACTGAAGTTGAATCAGATGGTAATGTTTTTTCGTTTAGTATCGACCATTTAAATGTAACGATCATTGGTTTTAAAATTTGTTCAAATACTCAAAGTGGTATATATATTGATAAGGAAAATACGATATTAAAAATATCTAACTGTATTCTTGTCAACTGTTACAATGGTATTTATCTATACAGGAAAACAGCTTGTAGGATTATAATACAGAACAATACAATATTAAATTGTTCAAGAAATGGTATTTTGTACGATTCTTCTTATAGCGGTAGTTATGGTTATTTAAAAGTAGAAGGTAATATAATAGCCTTCAACGCAAGCTATGGCATTTCCGCAGATGCTGCTACTGAAATAGTGAAATACAATAATGTTTTTGGAAATAAAGAAAATGCTTTCAGTGGTATATCTGTTGATGCTGACGATGGTAATATCATCAATCAAGACCCGGGATTTCTTGATATGAATTATGTTTTAAGCGGAAATGATCCTAAATCTCCATGTATTGATAAAGGTATTATTGGAGATGAATTTGCTGATCCGGATCAGACAAGAAATGATATTGGCGCATTTGGTGGCCCTAATTGTGCTCCATTCTGGCCATATGAAATTCCTGGTGGAGGTCCAATCATAACTAATTTAGATGTTACCCCTACATCTGTTCCAAAAGGTCACAAAATTATTATTCGTGCAAAAGGGCGTGTTCAGTAATTATTTAGATCGTTCAATCTATTAAATGGTTTGGATTTTTTTTATGCGGATAATCAATAAGGGGGAAATATGAAATTTATGAAATACAGTATAATATTTATCTGTATACTATTCTGTCACTTGCCAGTGATATTTGCGTCCATTCACACCATCTCAGGAGCTGAGTATTTTTTTGATACTGATCCAGGAGAAGGACAGGGATATCCACTTCAACCCAAAGATGGTTCTTTTAACACCTATGAAGAAGAAGTTGAGCAAGAAATTACATTGCCTGAATTAACTGTTGGTATTCATTATTTGTACGTTCGCATGAAAAATGAAAACAATATCTGGGGACTGACTCAAAAACATTTAATAATGATAGCAGGCCAAAAAAAGATAACCGCAGCCCAGTATGCTATCCGGGATCAGCAAGGTGCTCAAAGCGATTGGCTCCCGCTTACGCCAGCCGATGGTACATTTAACAGCGAGGTAGAAGAAATCGTTCCATACGAGATAGACACGATTTCTATGCCAGTTGGTGGCTACACCATATATGTTCGCATGCAAGATTCAAATGGCATATGGGGCATTCCACGCGGCTATGCAATTGAAGTCAGAGAATCTCCACAACTGGTGACTGCGGAATTTTTTATTGATGAAGACCCTGGAAAGGGCAATGCTTTTCCTTTAACAGCCGTTGATGGCCTGTATGATGAAATTGAAGAAGATATTTTGGGGGAACTTGATTCTGCAAATCTTTCTGTGGGAACACATACGTTATACATTCGTGGAAAAGACTCCAATAATGTGTGGACAACTGATCCCATTTCCATTCCTTTTGATGTCTACACATCAGATGTTGGAACAATGATGCCCATTATCTGGGATACACAGAACATCCCCGGTAATGTGATGATTTCTTTATCAAGGCAAGGTGGAGAAATTGGAACTTTTGAAACGATTGTTCAATCTACAGAAAATGATGGTCGTTATGAATGGACTGTTACAGGTCCAGGATCAAATTCTTGTGTATTAAAAATATTACCACTGGCCAGTGCATCGGCATATATTGTTCAGGAACCTTTTACAATTTCAGATATAAAATATAGAATTAGTTCAAACAGAATTGACGATAGCGAAACTTTTGATTTGAGCTTTAAAGAAATCAAAAGTTTTTCAGAAGATAATGACATCAATGTCATGTGGAGCGTTTCAAATTCTGCTGCAGCATATATTCAGGGAAATGAATTATTTCCTTTGAAAACAGCTTGTGTTGATATCAGTACCCTTTATGATGGACAACTGTATTCAAAAAAAATGTATGTCAGACATGTGGAAACAGAAAATATACTGGATCATTATGAATTAGACTATGACAACAATACCATAACTTCAGCGGATAGAATGAATGAATGTCATCATATAGAAGGTGAGTTGCTTAATGATGACGTTGATTATTTTAAATTTAGCCTGGAAACTGATGCTCTTATAGAACTTGATTTTATGACAAAAAGTCAAGTGATGAATGCTCAATTATCTATTCTATCAATAACGAACGATACTGTAAAAACAATGGCTTCTGCTGAAGCAAAAAATGGTGAAGATATTCATATTCAATCCGGACTTGTTTCCGGAGATTACTACATTAAGCTGACACCTTCAGGGGAAATAGATCAAAACAGTTCATATGTTATCGTGTATAAACATCTTACCAATATAACGCAATCACAGAACATAACAAATATTTCACAGGGTGGAAAGGCAAGCAGTCAAATACTCAATCATGATGATATCCAACAATTTTCATTTCAACTTGAAGAAAGACAACAAGTTGTCATTCATTTTCTCCCCTCATCTGAAACAGCAGATTATTTGATAACAATAAGCAACGCTAATGAAATAATAGAGGAACATTACTCCATAGATGGACAGAGCTTAAGTATTGATTCTATTTTTGGTCAGGGAGAATACATTATCGCTGTTTCTTCCAACCAGGACATTGATGCTGGACGCCCATTTGACATTTATGTTCAAAAAAATGACTCCTTAATGGAAGTAGAATCGAATGACACTGTTCATAATGCAACGCCATTACGATTAAATGAAAACTGTATTGGAAATTTCACTGATGAATTTGATACTGATATTTATACTATTAATATTGATGCGCCTTCATTTATTGATTTATATTTTGAATCACAAGGCGGATCCGGTGAATATTTTGTTTCAATTTTTAAAAATTCTTTGGATAATTTAATTAATGGCATTCGGGTTGTTGAGAATGGAACGTTGGTTTTTCCCTTTGGTCTGACAATAGGAAAGTATTATATTCAAATATCTCCTGTAAAAATAAATGAAGATTTTTCTGAAAAATATTTACTTGCGCTAAGCCCATCTCAAGATATGAATTTTGAAATAGAATCCAATAATAATCCTAAATTTGCAAATGCGATCGGTAGTAATCACAGCCTGAAAGGAAGAATATTTTCTGAATCAGATATAGATTATTTTGGTTTTCAATTAAAAGATCGTGCGTTTATTGAAATTAATTTTGTACCATCAAGCACAATGGCAGACTATAAAGTCGAACTTGTTGGCCAAAACTATGAAAAGTATTCAAATGATGGTGAGGCATTAACCATTAAGTTAATAAAAACAGAAGGAGAATACTATATTAAGGTCGAAAACAATGGAGATATTGATCCTTATAGTGATTATGAATTGTCAGTCAACGCCAATGCTTCTGAAATCATTGGCCTGGTAAATCTTGTCAATATCTCTATTAATACATCACAATCTCAGCTATCAATTGGCGAAAGCTTTCCGGTAACGGTTATGGGACATTATTCTGATGCAACAACCCATTCTATTGGCAGTGCAATCCTTAGTTCTCTGAATAATGATATTGCAAACATAAAAAATAATAACATCATAGAAGGTATCTCATCTGGTTATGCATCAATTGTAGCAAATTATGGCCATTTATCTGCAAAACTGATCATTACTGTTGGCTCCCCAGAGCAAGATGTCAATCAGCATTATGGTAATTTGATTTTGGTAGCTGGTGGCGGTGATAGTGAAACAGACGCCTTGTTTTATTCAACACAATACCTGTCCGATCATGTTTATAAGACATTTAAAGATCGTTTGTTCAAGGATGAAGATATCTTTTATTTCAATCCAATTCTTGAGCATGATATTGATAAAGATGGACTGAATGATAATATTGTTGATAGTGATAAAAATTTTTCTATAGAATCTTTTAATGATGCCATTGAAACCTGGGCTATAAGCCAAAAAACTGATGGTCCGCTATATATTTACCTGATAGATCACGGGGGGATTGATACCTTTAAATTAAATGATGGGCAGATTCTCAAAGCTGAAGATTTAAGAGTTCTCCTGGATAATTTCCAGCAATTCGTTAAACGAGCAGTCGTTGTAACAATTGAAGCCTGTAAATCAGGAAGTTTTATTGATAATCTAACCAACGATGAATTTCAACGGGTTATTGTAACCTCTAATGATGAACGTGATACATATCAACAGTTAGATGGAGAAATATCATTCTCTCAATTTTTCATTGATAGTCTACTGACTTCAAATTCTATTTATGAAGCATGGCAAGATGCAATAGCGATTTTATATGTAACAGGATCGCCTTATAACAAAATGAAACCAATGCTTGTAGAAACAAAAGACAGTAGTATTTCAAAGGATTTATATATAGGTGGTAAGTTTGTTATCGCTGGACTTATTGCAGAATTCGATGATTGGACCCCTTCCTCTTGTATTTATGCTGGTAATTCAATGGAATTGTATGCCAAAGTATCTACTCTTGATACAGTCCATTCGGTTTGGGCACTTATTCAGCCGCCAGATTATGATTTACCGGATGTTGTCAATGACTTTCAAGTACCGGTAGTAACGCATCCTATCATTAATTTGTATGAAACAAATGGAAATGGTATTTATAAAGGTGTTTTTGATCAATTCAGCTATAATGGTCTTTATAGAATTGTCTTTTTTGTGCGTGACTCAAATAACCATGTAAACATATCTGATCCCACATACATCTCAGTAAAAGGTGGTGAAAACCTAAAAGCACATCCAAAAGGAGATATTAATTGGGATGGAAGCATTGATGTAGAAGATGTCATTGTTGCACTCAAATATATTTCAGGGTTTAGATCTGTTCCGGTTTATCCTTTTAATGATATCAATGGGGACAATGTTATTGATTTATCAGATATTGTATCAACACTTATGACGATAGGAGATATCAATCAATAAACATATCAGTCGAAGGAGATTTATTATTATGGTTTATACAAAAAGCATATCAAATAATGCATTATTATTACTGATCATAGGATTAATACTGATATATCAAGCAACAGTATATGCAGAACAAGATCGTTTTGAGCCAGACAACTCAAAAGAATCAGCCAATGTCATTTATCTAACCAACCCTGATGATCCCAATAATGAACATGTAAAGCCACAATTGCATAATTTTTATAGTGAAGATGATCAAGACTGGATTAAAGTGTTTGCAGTAAAAGACCAGACCTATAAAATTACTGTAGAACCTCTAAAAAACATGGAATGTAATCCCATGATTGAGCTATATGCAGATGATGGGCAAACCTTACTGGATTCTGTTGATCATTATTTTTCAGGCAAGGAAGAAAACTTGTCCTGGGATAGCGAATACAATGGTGTCTATTATATCAATATTCGACAATGTGATCCATTATATGATGAAACCTGCAAGCCTGTTTATGGTGAACTGTCCCATTATTCTGTGATCTGCAGTAAACCATATGCTGGTGCTGGTTTTGGTTATGTGTACGCGCAGATGATGCCCTGTACACAAATCACCAAAAACCTTCTTGCTAAAACGTTTTATAATAATAAGCAATATGGTGAGGCAGAGTGTTTACCCGAATGTAATTTTTTTATGACGCACGAAGCTGGAACCTGGGATTTTGTTATATATGCTTTTGATAAACTACTATTTAAAACATCAATAACTGTAAAGGAGCTCGACGTTTTGAATATTCCAATCAATCATCCTTGTGATACAAACAAAAACGGATTATTTGATCTTTCTGATACGATCAATATATTTAAAAAAATTGCTGAGAAACAATAGAATGTCAATCAAGCAATTGTTTATCCAAACGTTTGGCCTAATGATCCAAATCACCCATCATTTGTATATACCACTTCTTCCGGCGGAACTTTTTGGAAACATGACTGGTTTTCAAGGCTCATTTTCGAAGGTAACATATTGGTCAGTATTTGTAATGCAATGATCGCATCTTTTAAATCAATGGTATCATTATTATCCATATCACCCCATCCGGGCGGCAATTGATTTTCTTTTACTGTGAGTAGTATTTCCTCACTGCTCACATTACCCATAGAATCCTGG
>Ga0272440_1004304_pt1 | contig 10236 bp, 2 predicted proteins | sample SSMMMBAug17_FD_192440 | JGI IMG/M metagenome (GOLD analysis project Ga0272440, IMG submission 192440) | Marine sediment archaeal communities from Little Sippewissett salt marsh, Falmouth, MA, United States - SSM-MMB-Aug17 | ecosystem: Environmental > Aquatic > Marine > Wetlands > Sediment ... | reverse complement strand
CATGTTGATTTTCTTTCAGAGAAATACATAACATTTTAAAATGATAATAATTAAAAATTGTTTTATCTTCAATACTTGCAGTAAGTAACTCGGGATTGCTGATGGATTTAATCTGGAAATAGAAATCATCATCATTGTTATCAATATCTGTAAATAATTGGCTTAAATATATGCATTCAATGATAGAGTCTTCATCAACTGCTATGTTTTCAAGAGGTTTATTGATAACAGGGGCATCATCTTCAGCTATAATGTCTACTTGAACAAGTGCTGAATATGATGATGTTAAACCATCACTTACGATAAATGAGAAGTCATCCAGACCTGTTTCATCCTGATCGGGAACATAGATGAAATTGCCGGATGAATTATTTGTCAATGTAAGGCTTCCTTTTTTCGGTTGAGCGACTATTTGAAAAATCAATGGATTTCCATCAATATCAAAACCAGTTAAAAAATCGCTGATAGAATTATCTTCAACCACTGTTAAACTGTGTGGGTAGGATACAGGAGGATCATTGACCGGATATACATTGATGGTTGCTCGTTCGACAATGCTAAGACCTTTTGGATCTGTTACTGAAAAAAGAAAAGAGTCACTACCAAAAAAATTTTTTTCAGGAGTATATGAAATTTGATTATCAGCAATTGCAACAAACCCATTTTCAGCTTGTGAAATTATTTCAAAAGTATGCGTATCATCAGAATCAGGATCAGTAACATCAGGGATAGCATTTAAAATTGATTTATCTTCATCAATATTAATAATTAATTCTGCACTTTCAGGCGGATAGTTTAAATTTACTATCCATGAAACTTTAACTGCCTGACTTTCAGCCTGCCAGTTCCCATCAGAATCTTTACCAATTATTGAAAGCTCATGAGATCCTTCAAGCATGTCTGAAAGGATAATTGGGTTTACCACAGTTTTTTCCTCAGACCATTTACCCGAATCAATTGAGTATTTGTATGAATCAACGCCTTCTCCACCAACTGTCAATGAAAGGCTGCTGCTTTCAACAATGTCTGGAATTTGAGAAATTATTTGTGCGGATGATGCAGAATAATATTTTCCATTAAAATATTCCTGAAGATTCGTCAAACCATCGTTATCTATGTCTCCATATGCACCATTATGATTTTCATTATCAAGAGGATCTGTTCCATTGATAATTTCCCAGTAATCATCAAGAACATCGTTATCAGTGTCACCTTTAAAAGGATCAGTGTGATATTCATATTCCTCAGAGTTGATCAAACCATCGCCATCACTATCCATATCTCCGGAAAAAGTATGAAACACAAAACTTTGACTACTCATATTGTTTGCTTTGTCTGTTACTTCAACTTCAACAGTAATATCTTCATCAAAGTTAAATAAGCCATCGTTTTGAAATTCAAGTCTTGAATTGAAGTCAAAGTCATTAATAATTTGAGGGGTTACAGCAGAATTATTTACCTTAAGATTAATTGATGATAAGTCAATTCCTGAAAAAGAATCTCTGATATCAATTACGATGGAAGTATCAACAGGAATATTACTTTCACCATCATTCGGAGAAAGTAATTCAATTAATGGAAGCGTAGAATCATGATAAAAATTCATACAGTTATAATTATTATACTCTATGTGGTCCAATTCATCTTTAAGCCACAGACATATCTCGTATTCTCCATTTGAAAAAGCATTGAATGTCAGTAATTCATTTGAACTGAAAAATTGACCATCGTAGTTGCTAAAAGGTTTTCCACCTACTTTATAATAGCCGCCTGTAATATTAACCGGGTGGTCCGGATTTATCCAGGAAATCGTATATGAATCCTGATTACTCCATTGGTCTGGTGAAATTGTCATGTTTGAAGGCTTTTCCGGTGGTAGATGATGGGATTTTATATCCAATACAATTTCAACTTGTTCGTCAGGATTTACAGGATCATCTGATTTTATATGAACGATCCCTTTATATACTCCGGTTGATAGCTGAGATTTATTCAACGTAAAATCTATTCTTTTACTGGAAAGTGCTGAGATATTGAATGGCGTTGAATTGATTTCAGGGATTTCAATAAATGCTTCTGGTGCAGATATAGATATATTTTGAATATTCAGAATTTCTCCACCATCGTTATAAATCATAAAAAAAGACTGATCTTTGGGGTTATCATCACCATCATCAGAATTTTTTTCGATACTAAAATATGAGCTTGTTTTTGCAGAGTGCGGTCGTCCGAATTTATCATAAATTGAAATTTCAATAGAAGCTTTATCTGTCTGAATATCAGGAATTTTCCACTTACAACTTAATGAGGTTTCACTCATATTAATAGTTAAATCTTTATTGATTATATGCATATCTTGAAACTCGTTTGTTGTATACACAATCATCGCTTTTAAAGTATCAGATTCATCTCTCTTAGATCTTTTTGGTGATAGAATAATCTCTGGCGTTGAGTTAAAAGTGGCATGAATATCAGTTGAAGTACCTCCATTGACATTATCTCCTCCTTTTGGAAAGATTATGTCAAGTAGATAATCCAGGTCTTTCTGGGGTTTATAAATGCTATCATCTACGCTTGATGTCACTTTATCAAACAATGTTTTAACCTCAATTAATGAGTCCCACAATCCATCGTTATCAGTATCGAGTATTGAAAAACCTAGATGCTCACAGTAAGTTTCACTAATAGACTTTGCTTCTCCATTACTGATAATGAATAACTGGTCGTTACCAATTTCTTTAATCAGAGAACCTTCAGGGTATATGGCAGTAATTTTAGGTCCTGTTTGAATGGCATCTATTTCTGATTTTGAAAGTATTTCTAAATTAGAAAAATCAAGGCCTAAAGCATTTTTAATTGTTTCATTAACGATCCATTGCTTGCGATTAGTTTCAGTAACAAGATAGCAATATGGATGCTTCTTTCCATTACTGTCGTTTTGTCTTTTGATAAATCTGAAAGGAACACTTTCCACAGGTTCCCCATCCGGATATATTTCCAATTCTTCATTAGAAATTTTTATAATATTTGTCCAGTCAAAATTGCGATTTTCAAAGACTTTTTCTGAAGGGATTAATCTTTTTTTTCGGTTTTCAATTAAATAAACGCCTTTTTTACTGACATCCGATGATTTGACCAAAGTGCCATCATAGTGCCACAGAATATTTGAAGAAGCAGAATTGTCTGTATTTTTTTTTAGCTTGATATAATCAATAAGAATTATATCGTTTTCAGATGCATTTTTTACAGGTTTAATGATTATTTTTTTTATCAGAGAAGATTCATCCCATCCGGACATTTTATGTGTGTTGATTTGAATTAAATGCCAGTGGTTATCATTTTCAAAGGTGAAATCTGTGCATTTGTCAGTTTTATCTGATTTAAAACAGAGTTGACCTGAAGAACCTGAACTTTTGTTTCTTCCAAAAATTTGAATAAAGTCTACTTCAGATGGCTTTATTGAAAAGTTAGGGCTTGTTAAAACAGGGGAAGATGATGATTTCAATTCTAACCAGCCATTTTGATCAATAATAAAGTTTTGACAACCAGAAATATCCCATTGATCACTACTTTGTGAATGATATTGAACATTAAAGAACCAGTTTCTTTTTCTTGAAGGGAAATTACCACCGACTGAACTAAGAAGGTCATATTTAATTATCTCAAAGAGTGGAAAAGAATCGCTATTGACATCTATCCCTAAATATTGATTGATAAAATTTTTGTAGGCTGAAAAATTTTTATTATAGCTCGAATCCACCCCATCTTTCATACGCGTATGATGATAGTCTTTGAATACACGATAATAAATATTTTTTAAATCCGGTTGAATGGTAAAATGGATTGGTGGCTCACGAAAGTCGGTTAATTCATTGTATAAAAGAGTTGAGACCTGGCTGTCATTATAATTATCAATAAATAAATTCTCATTAATATTTGATACTTCAATTAATCCATCGTGTTTTTCAAACAAATCTAAAAAAGCGCTGACAACAGGTACAACACCATCATTTAAATATCCATATAAAATGTTATCTTTAGTGGTTGCTTCCTCTAAATATTTAGTTGAACGTTTATATGATGTATTATCATCAATATAGTTTTGTGTTTTACTGCCCCAAATATTAAATCCAGCATAAAAATAATAAGGTATTGAATTTGAATTTCTGTTTGCTTTATAGGTTTCATTCAACCAGGTGAGCCAGGGGTTTTGAAATCTGTATATATCAATATATTTCTGACAAGTATATTTATCATTAATACGCTTCGCAATTTTAAGGCCAGAGTTTAAGCATTTTCTCCTGTATATGCCATCAAAACTTTCTGAAACTACTCTTGATAGTCTGGTGATATTCTTGGAATTTGACAGACCAACAAGGTCATCCAAAGCATAATTAAAAGCACCATCATAATTATCCCAGTAAAGATCATTGCACCCTGGGGAGTCTATTTCACTAATAAAGCGATCAACTATTTTTGCACTATCCAGCCAGTCTTTGACTGAGGCAGGTGAACCATGATGCGGCGTTCCTAAGGTTAGTAATGAGATGACATTTTTATAGCCATGCTCTTCTATTAATGATCTTGATACAAGTCCTCCCATGCTGTGAGCGAGGATAACAACTTTTTTACTTTTCAAATACTCATTCTCATCAATCAAATCTTTTAGTATACTGGCATTATAAGTAATATGCTTATAGCTGGGATATTGATATATGTATAGCCTGAATTTTAATTTTAAATCTTCGTTTTGTTTAAAAAATTCTATAAAACTATTCCAATATGTTTTTTCAACAGACAATACACCCTGACATAAAAAAGCTGGATTAGTTAAACCATGACTACCTCGCCAACCATGAATTAATATAAGTGGAATTTGTTTGTTTTTATCATAATCATATTCACCTGTTTCAACAGGATATCCAAAGAGCAATTCGTCTTTCATACTAAATTCCAAGCACGGATATAAAATATGAGTAACAAAATCTTTTGTAAGCTCATTAAGTTTTGTGCAGTGTGCATTAATATCTTCCCAATAATTATATGGTGAAAGTGAGCAGCTATTTTTCGGATTGTGTTTCATTCCCCAGGTTTCTTCCAATGTTTTAAAAGAATATTCATTAGCGAGCAAAGAAGACATATTTAAATGATAAAAACTAAATCCATATATTAAAATCAATATTATTCTTATTTGTGTTTTCATAATCCCTCCAATGCTTATTATTCAAAATAGATTGTTTTAGGAGACACGCGAATTTTAGGAAACTCGCCAATTAATTCACCAACAGGATAAAGACTTTGCAGCCAGTCAAAGCCTTTATCAGTAGCCCAGTACACATCTTCATCTTTGAATTCTGAATTTTCAAAAATATCATAATTAAAAAATCGATCTGATTGATTATTGCGAATAAGATATACTGTTGATTTATTTTTGCATCTGTAGACAAAGCGTTCATTATCTTCGTATACTTCTTTTAACTCTTTTCCATCACCAAAACCTTCCAAAGAACCCGGGCCATACCATTTGATATCAGTCAATTGATAACCTAATTGAAAGAAGGGTTGATCCTGAGAATCTGTATGACCTGTCATTTTCCATTTTTTATTATTGTTTATCCAGAAAACATCCGGATTATCATAAGTTCTTGCCAGGATGCCTTCATTTCCAGGCGGAATACCTACTTCCCAGACCTGACATGATGATTCTTGTGCTGAAAATGTTTTTGGGGATCGACTGAGTTGTTTTGATGTAACATTGCCATTATCAACAAAATATGCATGAATTTGATGAGTCTGATTATTTTTCAAGGCTACTGGCATTTCAATCTCAAATCCATGATTTTTATCTTCTGTCAATAAATCAGCTCTGAACAGATCTGCGGTTACCTCTTTAATTAAGATTCCGCTTTCAGATGGCCCATCATAGATGCGAACTTTGACAGAATCAGTTGAATTTGTTAGTGCTGCCCAACCACGAATTTTGTCACAGTCTGCATTATCAAGATAACCTTGAAATTCCTGGCCTGGATCGTCAGACCCTTGAAGGTAAGTAAATCCTGTTGAACTTGCCCAATATATATCCTTTCCATCTTTATCAAAGTCAGCCTTTCCATCTTCATCAAAGTCTGCATTGATATAATCTTCCCAGGTATAAAAAGGGTAAGATTTTCCATCAGACTTGATAACATAAACAGTTGATTTATCATAACTTCTATAAGTAAATGTAGCATCCTTATTAAAAATTTCATTGCCCAGTGGAAAATTATTATCATTCAGAACATTGGAATCATACCATTGTAAATTTGCCTCAGAATAACCCAGGCCTTTTAAAATATTTTCATCATTGATCCAAAACTTTTTATTATATTTTATCCAAAAAACTTTTGAATCATCAATCGTTCGGGCAATAACTCCAAATTGCTCATTAGAAGGTGGAAGACCATCTATCCAAACTATAAAAATAACTTCATTACTTTTTGCACCAGTTTTATCATCAACTGCATAATAAAAATATCTTCCTGACATTTCTAATTGAGTACTTTGCCATGAATGCTGAAAACTTCCATCGCTTCCAATATTTTTTGTAATTGGGCCAGCTTTATGGCCATCAGGATATGTAAAATGAAGTGTAGCAGTATTATTTGGAGAAAAGCCTGAACCTGGTTCATTAAAAACCGAGCCTCTTTTTCCTTTCAAGGGGGTGACTTGCACTTTGGGTGAAATGTCTGCAACATTAAAATTATTACTTAATTTACAGGATTGATTATCTATTGAACAAATTTTTATATGGTATCCACTTCCTGTTTGAAGCGTATCATCCGGACAAAAAGGAAATGTTCCAGTGTTAGAAGAACTTGTTGTTAATGACTTTATTTCAGAATTATTTCTGAATAAATCAATAGAAATATTTGAATTTAAATACTGACTGTCCCATTTAATATTATACGTATACCCTTTAATTAAAGTTTCATTGCTGTTGGGATAGTTAATCGTAATAATTGGCCTGTTGTATGATGTCCATCCTGTTGTTGAAATATTATTGAAATCAGATTCGTCAGATTCATCAACATCATTATTATAGTCCAGAATCCACTTAACAGTAATACTTTCTGATGATACTAAGTAACCTGAAGGCGTTGTAATACTGTAACTATTACCACCACTTCCTCTAAAATCACTTTTGGTCCAAAAATGAGAACCATTTACTTCACATCTGTTATCAAAATATGGTGTTGTACCTTCACCTAAAATTTGAAAGTTAATTTTAAAGTAAACTGTATCGCCAATATATACAGTTGTAAATTGATTTCCATTATTATCAACAATTTCAATAATCCCTCTGTAAATATTGAACTGTTCAGGAACATCCCAGGTTTTCGTTGCTTCATTATTTGATTCAGAGGATTCACTGATTTGATTATCTGAATCGACTTTCCATTTAATACTATGATTACCAGACCTTACATTCCAGGTGGTTCAAATAGTAGATGGGTAGTAACGTTTTTGTTGAACTGAGTTATATGTTGTAGAATAAAACAAAGAGTTATCTAAATAACATTTTAATTTAAAAAAATTATTCACATTTGCGTCATCTACCCGAAATTGAAATTGAAAAAATACTGTATCGCCAACTTTTGGATTTGTTAACTCGTCACCGGGAAAGCTAATGCTTGACATAAATGCCTTTTCAGCAACAAAATCAGGCTTTATTTCCGGCTTTACTTCAAAATATGAAGAATATATATAAATGTTAGTATCTGATCTTAATTCAACTTTAACACGATAATCATTTCTCGGCTCCCATGTAATATTGGTCGCAGAAGTATCTAAATTGTTTGTTCCTGAACTTGAAGAATTGGTTGTAGAATGAACCCAATGGTTACTTCCCCTATAAACTGCCACATTAACATTACCACTAAATCCAGACCAGCTGACACTTAATGACTCTCCTTTAGTTACTGATGATTTTGATAAAGAAATTGATGGTTTATTCACATAAATTTTTTTATATGAGACATTGTTGCTTTCATTGCTTTCAGATACAGAGCTGTCTGCATCAGCTCTGAAAAGAATATATTTAGTTCCACTTGAAGTATTTGAAGGAATCCTGACATTTTCACTTTCACTGCCTGAATTTCCTGATGAAAGGCTGCTGACGCTATCATAATCAAGATAAACATCACTTGAGCTATAAGAAGAATTACTAGAAAGATAATATCTCAATTTACTGGACCCGGCACTTCCCTGGCCCTGATTTTTAACTTTACATGAGAGCGAAATAGAGTCTCCTGCTTTAACATAGGTTTTGCTTACACTTTGATTTTGAACAATAAGGTCAGGTTTTGGTTTTGTGACATTGACTGATTTCCAAGATGAAGTTCTCCCACAGGTTTCTTCTCTACATTGAAAAGAGGTTCTTGATACCCAGTTATCTTTTGCAGTCAAATATGCTGTTACAACGCCACTGCTATTTGCTGTACCTCCATAATAATCATCTAAACTCCCGCTGCCGGGGTCATAAAAAAAGGCTACCTTCCGGCCAGAACCGCTTGAACCTAAATTGCAAGTCAGCTTGATCGAATCGCCTACATCCATACTGCTTTTACTTAAACTAAGGGAAGGCGTTACTCTGTCAAGTAAAATAAAGTATCTGGATGAAGAAAAACTTGTAAGAGCATTTTTGCTTGAATTTAAGGCTCTGACTTTCCAATAGTATTTGTTCTGAGGTAATTTATTTTGATAATAGGTAGAAAAACCAAACTCACTTGTCGATACAATTCCTCTATGAACCCAGTTAGGACTACCACTGTTATAACCAATTTCTGGAGTACCAAAACCTGAGTGATTATCAATCCAGATTTCGTAATAAGATGCGCCACTTACATAAGACCAGTCAAAATAAATATTACTGCTTCCTTTGCAGATTGTATGATTATTAGATGGGTAAGACAAACTGGGCGCACTCGCACAAAGAATAATACCCGGTTGAAATAAAGAAAAAGTACAAAAAACGACTATTCCTGAAAAAAAGGATAAAGCAGATAGTTTACGCATTATTGTTTGAGAAAAAAAATCAATAGAAAAAATATTTTTCATTACGTCCTCCTTATATTAATAACAATTGAGTGTAACCAAAATAGCAGAAATTAAAATTTATCCATTTTTTTGAACCAGGATTACACTGAAAAAGATGAATAAAATAAAAAAAACACTTTATAATCATCTTCTTCAGTGTAATCCAGGTTCAAAAAGGATTATCGAATTTTATTTACTTTCTATTTTGGTTTCACTCAAATTAAATTTAATGAGTAACAACCAAAGCGTTGTTATTACCCAAACTGTCATCATCACAAATGGCGATACACCCACCATTTTTCCTTTGTTTAACTTTCGCCCATTTTAAGAGCTCAGTATTACTTTGAAAAGGACACGCTTTAATACAACTTTCCTTTTTACGATAAATTAAAAGTCGTTGATTTAAAAAAAGTTTTGCATCATCTTCAACAGCAACATCTAATTCCTGACCATCCACATGAACAACATTACCCTTTATAAGGGGAAATTCATCATGCAGTTGATCACTTAAGTCCTTAGCAATAGTTTGTAAGTTCTTTAAATCAAATTTGTTTTCAAAACTGTCCACAATGGAAAGAATTTTAGAATTGTCATTTTGAACAATTTTTAAAACAATTTCAAGGCCCTGATTTGTAACAAAAATATCTCCTTTTAAAGAAAAAAAAGCCTTTCCGGTTTTTTGACTCAGATTGTTCTTTTTATTTTCATGAACAGGCTTAATCATACTTTGTAAATGATCAGATATAAAAATTTGAAATCTTTCAGGGCTTGATATTTCTTCCATCAGAAGTGATTGAAATAAAATTTCATCCGGAAACTTGCCAGTATCAGATACCTTCTTTTTATTCATAAAAAAGTTAAAAATTTGAGAAAGAAAAGGTTTTCGTTTAACAAATCCGGAAGTGAGAGGATAAACATCAATTCCCATACGATATTTTAATTTAAAAACTTCAGAACGTTCTCTGTTGATGATTAACTGCTTTTGTCTTTTATTTCCAACAGAATCAGTTACTTTCATCAAAATGATATTTTTTCCTGAGTTAAGAGGAATCGTTTCGTGAAAGGAAAGAATACGTCCACTTGTTTTAAATGTTTCAAGGGGAATCATCTGATTTTTTTGAGAATTGCTATGAATAAGCTGGATTGCAAAATCTGAAACAG
>Ga0272440_1004303_pt1 | contig 10238 bp, 2 predicted proteins | sample SSMMMBAug17_FD_192440 | JGI IMG/M metagenome (GOLD analysis project Ga0272440, IMG submission 192440) | Marine sediment archaeal communities from Little Sippewissett salt marsh, Falmouth, MA, United States - SSM-MMB-Aug17 | ecosystem: Environmental > Aquatic > Marine > Wetlands > Sediment ... | reverse complement strand
ATTTCCAATATCTCACTCCCCCAACATAAACAAACAATCCCGCTTAACAAAAACCCAATACCCCCGATCTGGTTTCATTTCATCAACTTGATGATATTCACCCTGCGCATATTCATATATCACAACAATCGAATCAGGCGGTTCTGTTTTAGGTAATTGGTTTGTATATCCTCCTCCCAAAAGATGCCATCCAGCTTTTAGTTCAATACTGTATTTTCGAAATGGTTGTCCACAAATTTCATTAATTTGTTGATCTGCCATATTTACCCAATATCCTTTTCCAGGTTCCATGCATTCTCCTGGGATATATCCACCATCTTCATAACCAAAAACTGCGGTGACATCTGGAAATAAATGCCTGGGAACACAATCTGAGGGCGTAACTTTTAATGATATTAAGCTGTAAGATTTTGGAAGCTCCAGTTGATAACACAGACTATCTTTTTGTTCATACTTGATTGTATAATAATAATCTGTATTTTCTCCAGTTACCAAAAGGTGATTATTCAGACGCATATCTGAAATGATGGGTGATCCGCTGGTGTCTTTTCCCTGAAAAATCTGGTAATCTCCATTTTTTAGTAAATTGTCTGGATTCCAGGTCACTGTAACAGTTGCAGGTTCTGGCCTGCCTGTATTGCCATGGGGGTTAATTCCTATAACCCAGACATAGATTTTTTCTTCCAATGCTCGAATATCTAAAGAATATTTGTTTGACCAGTCTTTCGGATAAATGCCGATATCACACGAATATGATGGTGGTACTGGTGCAGCTTCGACTTTTCGTTCCATATCTGAGACACCAATCGTTGCCATGCTTTTATATTGCCCACCCTGATTTTTGGCCAATACATGAATATCACATTCCCACAATAAATCACTTTTTTCAAAATGAGCAGTGAGGTTTAAATCTTGATTCAGTTGATGGGAAAGAGTGCTTTGTGTACTATTTAGTCCTCCACTCCATCGCTTGAACTGATAACCAGATTGCCCCATTGCCTGCAGTGTGAATGTCTTTTTGTTTGACAGTGCGCCACACCAGGGAAGTAAAAGAGGTTTTTCATCCAAAAAAATGCTGCCAATACCTGTTTGATCAATACGTAATTTTGGACAATAGCTGGTAAAGTTGGCTGTCACGACAATATCTTGTTCCATTACATGCTGAATAGGATTTTCAGTGGTCATAAAAGGGGCCTGCCAGTATGAAAATTGCCAACAATTTTCAGCAATGGCATTAATATTGATGTCTGCGTTTGGTGCAAATCGTTGACTGAGTGGTGGTCTTTTCGGAGTATTATTGTTAATTTGAATAAAGCCCTCTCCATTGGCCATGACTTTTAGCTCATAACCCTGAGGTGTATATTGGGCATTGATAATGGAAGTTTCATCACAATTGATATGAACTGTTTTCACTTGTGGTACTGACCATAGAGATATTGGAAAAAAGCTGAGTGAATAATCTCCCACTGGTAAGTCAGAAATCACCTCTCCATTTTTTTTCCATTCTCTGTCATCAATCTTCCATTTTACCTGATCAGCAATAGAATTATCAGATATAATGTTGACTTTCAAGCTGCCAACAGCACCATATTGGTTTACAAATACATGATAAGGGCTATTGGTCGTGCCATCAGCAATAAATTCAACTGTTCCTTGACGTTTTTTTCCATAATTCTTTTTATAAGACAGATAAACCGCATTACCATCTTTGCCATAAGTAATACTATCAATAGACAGCCAGGAAGTATTTTTTACACGAACCGACCAGGGACGATGATGAGCAAGGGGTTTTTTAGCACATTGAATACTCACAGGAAAAGCTGTAAAGCCTTTTTGAGGTGGGACATCCTGCTGGTTAGGAACAACAAATATTGTTGGCGAACTAACATGAATCAGGCCTTCCTTTTTAATTGTTTGGGTCTGAGAATCATTTGCAACTGTTAATGTAACAGAGTATACACCTTCTTTTTCATATGCCCAGTTTGGATGTTGTTGGGTTGAATCGATAATACCATCGGAATCAAAGTCCCATTTCCAAGACTGGGGTGATCCTATGGATTGATCGTTGAATTGAAGTGTTTCATTAATATCAAGCACAGTTTTGTTTACAATAAAATCTGCTTTAAGAGGTGTCGTCATTTTTTGAATATCAATTTGTGTTTCCCATATCCTGAAATTATGCTTACTGATAACGATTTTAATTGTCTCTCCTTGTTCAAGAGGACGAGAAAGAGCAATGCCTGTGGTTTCGCCACTAGACAATCGTTTCCCTAAAATCGTATGTTGATTGGTAACACATATGAGCGCATCAGGTTGATCCATAGAAATATTTATCGCTGTCGCACCAGCACTAATGGTTTGATCCATTGAAACTGAAAAATCTTTTGGTACAGCTGTTCGAATCTGGAGGGTAGGATCACCAAACCAGTGAAACATTTCAAATGATATCTGACGATAAATATTGTCTTGATATTGGGTCGCATAGTAGTATTTACCATAGTTCAATACATGTCCCATTTCCCACATGGGATTATCAAATGGCGTACCTGTTGATTTATAATGTGTATTAAAATTGGGCCAGATCGCATCCATCCAACCCCATACCAGACGATCATTATGCCCACTATAGGATACACGAGTAGCAGCAATAATACCAATGGCACCACCATTTTTATTTCGTTCCCAGGCCTCGGAAAAGGATAGTCTGTTGTTGTTGGAATGGGTTTCATCAGTTTCATCATCAAACCAACCTGTTTGACAATTAATACTCAGTACAATGGGTAACTGTTTTCCATTTGACAGAGATAAAACGTCATTAACAGTATAGGATGGATCTCCCCAGGCAGTTGAAGATCCATGATCCCTGTGAGTCACCAAAAAACATCCATTATTGATTGTTTGAGTAACTAAATTTCTATCTCCATTCCAGGGAAAAAGAGGCTTCTTTAAACGAGATTGCACAGGATCACCAGCCTGACCTGAAAGCCCACCACCAAACCATCTTTTGGACCAGTATAATGGATGAACATTGGCTTCAGTTGTATACACACGATTAACTGTATAATTGGGAAAAGGGTTGTTTTCCAAAAATAAAGAAATGTCTTCCGATGTTTGTGCAAACCTTCGGTCTGCTGTTCCATCTAAATCATCATCCTGAAAATAAGCACAAACAGCAGCATTTGAATAATAGCTTTCATTGGTCACCAGACCTTTTTCATAGTCAATAATATCATTCACTCGTTTTTTGGCTTCAGTTAATGTATCCACAGAAAGTCTTCCAATACTGATATCTGGAAAATAATCATCTCCATCTGTGGTTGCATAATAAAGATCAGTACCAATTTTTCCACCCGCATAAGGATGGGAGGTTTGATAATTTGTGGGAATATATTCCGCATCACCCATTAATAAGATGTATGTTGGTGGATTTGCCCAGGTGTCATAAGCATTCTGGATAAATGAACGAATTTTGGTGGCAGTTGTTCCAGTTTCCTCGGTTGTTTTTACGATGGTTTTAATGCCTTTTTCATACTTCCAGGTTTGTAGTTTTTGAGCTGACTGCAAAAAATCTGGATGTGTTATGATTAAAAAACAATTATTGGATTCATAGGCCATTCGTGGTGTAGGGGTTGAATCAATGAACTGTTCGGGTAAATTTAAAAACATCTTTTCAAAAATGGTATCATACTGTTCACTCCGAAAGCGTTGATCAATATATGGCCCTTGAGCATCCAAAAAATTTATTTTTAGTCGTATGGTTGAATAGGCGGTAATCTTTCTTAGCAAAGGAAAGTAACGAATTGGAAAAATTCTAAGAATTCTAAATCGTAAGCCACGAATAATATAAGGGCCTTCAATTCTGAATAGATTTCTGGGATAAAATGAGGGAGAATAATAAAAATCAGGATCATATTCAAAACTTGAATTTTTTGTAGTGCTTTCCCTTTGTGGGGGTTGAACTGGGAAAATATGATAGTTATCAAGGGTAACTTCTTCTGATGACATAAGATCAACAGATATTTGAGCATTTTCAGGCAAAGCGATATATCGACCCAGTACTGGTAATTGAGCCTTGCCAACATCCTGAGTATAACCACACCCAGGGATTTCCAATTGCTGCCAGTCCTGGCCATCATGCTGAACAGTTTTGGATGTCATACCAGAGATATCAATATCAATGACCATTTCAGTGCTGTTATCTGATACAATTTCAATCTGAGCGGGTGTTGGTGAATTTGAATTATCCCCTGATTGAAAAGGAATCCAGCTGGCATAAGAAAGTGTTGTAATGATTAGCAACATCCATAAAATGGTTAGAAAAATTATACGTTGTTTCATTTATTTTTCCTTTCTGTTTATGTCATCTTAATCTGGGCGCATTCTCAAAAAGTAGGTTCGTCATTTCAAAATAGGCCGACCGCCTGGAGTTGAAACTCCAGGCTATTCTTGTGTCGTCCCTATGGGGACTTAAAGTGTTTAAAGAAGGGCGTATGTACAGGTTAGGGGAAGTAAATGTTGCCTCGAACAAAAACCGAAATCCAACCAATGTCCGAAACCAATGTAGGGGCGAACCTTGTGTTCGCCCTCTAACAGAAACCGAAATCAAACCAATGTCCTATGGTGAAGTTAAACCATGAACCCATATACATTGCTTTTTAGATATCGGTTCGGTTTTAGTCCGGAGGGCGAACACAAGGTTCGCCCCTACATTGGTTTCGGACATTGGTTAAGTTTCGGTTTTTGCCTGAGGCAACATTTTCCCCTAACTTTTACATACGCCCTTTAAAGAATAGGTTTATTTTGATTTAATAAAGATCGTTTTTAAGCAAAACACTTTGAGTCCCTTTGGGACGACACAGGAATAGCCTGGAGTTTCAACTCCAGGCGGTCGGCCTATTACGAAATAACGAACCTACTTTTTGGGAATGCACGCTCTTAATCTTTACTCATGTTATTTATATATATCATACGTCTCTTTTGAAAAATACTGTTGAAAATATTTATCAAAATATATAGAAAATTGGATAGACGACGATAAACCCAGATAAAAAATTACCTTCCAATCAATAAATATGGCCCCCAATAAACTGGATGACAATAATTTAAATCCTTAATCATTTCTTTTTGTGCAGCTTGCAATGCTTTTGCTTTTAATTGACCATCCAATAAATGACTATAAAATGTATTAACCAGGTGCGCTGCAGATTGATCTTTTATATACCACAAACTGGCCAGGGCACTTTTCACACCTGCACGAATGGCTACGCCTGCAAGTCCCTGAGCAACGCGTTCATCTCCAATGGCACTGTGGCAGGTGTTAAGAATCAATAATTCTACTGGAGAATCTGTTAATCCTTTAAATTGAATCAACGATTGAATATCTTCCAATGACATGGATGATTCTTCTGTTAACAATTCTGTTGTTCCCTGCTGATTAAAAACACCATGCGTGGATATGTGGATAATTGAATAGGAATTGTTTTGAAAAAATTGACTCATGTTATGAAAGGTAAATTGATCATTTAATAAAATTGTTGAAGGCAATTTTTTTAAATAGCAGACTTCTGACTGTATTGCTGGAAGAATGTCATAGGTTCCAATTTGATGAGAAACACCAGCAAATAAAATTTTATAATTTGACGTTTTTCCCTGTAGCGAATGATTTGAAATGTTCAATGCTGGTAAAACGTTGATTGCATAGTGTTCTACCAGATATGTATCCTTGATCATTAGGGCTGAAAAAGGAAGTAGATTTAATGTTCGGTCTGGAATAATTAAAAGGGTATCAATATGGTTCGGCAAAAATGCTTCCATAGGATGCACAAGCCATTGATATAATTTGCGTGCATAATATTTATATCGATAAGAGTCAGGAACCAGTCTATGTCTGAATTTTTTAACAAAAGAGTGTAATTTTTCATAGGACATTTTCTGATGGATCAGGTGATCATGATCTGAAAAAGAAAGCAGTATATAATATTCATCCTTCATGATCATATAATATACAATGACTTCATTTGATATCATCCTGGTTTGTTGTTGATCCTTGCTTACAGGGACAGGGATACACTCATCTTGAAAAAAATCTTTCAACTCTGCTTGCTTGAGCTTTTCCATCACGTTTTTTGCTTTTTTGAGATAATCTTGTCCTTTGACAGATTTTTGATCCAATAAAGCAAGCTGAAATAAATAATGCACATATTCTTCGTATATTGGACGAATGGTATTATGAAAGGTTTTATGAGATATATTTGTTTTAGAATAGAATTGTTTACAAAGAGGATCAAGCAAATGAATGGCCTGGTCATAGTTTTGACAGGCAAGATTATTTTTCTTCATTTTTGCATAAATTCGAGCCAGTGTTTGATAGCAGGCAATTTGGATTCCACCATCACCAGATGCTTCTGCTAAAAATTTGGCTTTGTTAATTGTATTGATCGCATTTTGATGATCTTGATTTTTAACATATCGATTTCCTAATTGATGGCAAGCCCATGCCTGATAAGAGGGAGATTGATGCTCATTATTGTTTGTGTTTTCACATTTTTCATTCAGGTCGTGTTCATTTGTTTTGGAAAAATCTGGCGTATTAAAGGAAAACACACCAAATAAGGGGACATGGTACAAATGGGACACATCGTTTCCACTTCGTTTGTGACAGGGTGTTTTTTCCCATTTTTCTGCTTGCAAAAAATTATCAGGAAGTAAACTGATCTGGTTTTTTAAATCATCCTTTACAAAAATTAGTTCAACCTTTCCATGTAAGCCAACATTTGACTTAGCGCTTATGAGACTATCGATTGAACAGATCCAATAATTGGAACGAATGGAAATTTCACCCCCTTTACCCTGATCTGCCTGAGCAATAATTTTCCCCTCATTCATGACAAAGATATCTGAATCAAGATAAATTTTCCCCCCAGTTTCCTTTCCAAGCTCTACAGAGGTGCTGATGCCGCTGTTCAATAACATTAACTGACCATCGCTTGAAATATCAATCACACCGCCTCCTGCATTCAATGCCTCGGCTGAAATGGTACCTCGATCTTTTAGAAGAATATCTTTGGTCGAATGAATTTGAATATAGCCACTGTCTCCATAATGATTAAGTTTTTCCTCTGCTTTACTATACGTTGTAATCGCACCCTGGTTTTGAATGTAGAGCTTTCCAGTATTAATTTGAATATTCCCTGCATTTCCCTGATGTTTTGTAATGGCAATAATTGAACTTCCCTGAGATGTTGATGCAACACGATCCTTACCTGAAATATTAATAAATTCATTTGCATGAATCATAACTTCCCCGCCATTACTTTTACCCAACGTTGATGTCGAGACTTGAGCACCATCATGCAATATAAGGCTTCCTGTATGAATATTTACTTTTCCTGATATTCCATTGTTTATATCCGCAGAAATTAAACACCCATCACCAGAGTCGCGATTTCCTTCTAATATGATGGTATCCCTTGCATTGATTTCTACATTGCCACAATTACCAAAATCTTTTGCTGATGCACTGATTTGTGCACCATCATTCATATGCAAGGTGTTTGTTTCAATGGATATTGTACCTGCATGGCCTTCAAGCTCTTGAAAATAGGTTAAAGCCTTTGGCAAGGTATATATCAAGCTTCCCAGTCCAGTTGTTGAGTCAATGCCATGCATTACAATTTGATTACTGAAAATATTGATTTGATTACCTGCTGTATGTAAACTTCCATAGCAAAGTATTTGAGAACCATTGTTTATTTCAAGTTGATGGGATTGAATATTTATTTGATACGAATGGTTTAAATCAATGGGAGTAAGGGCTACCAAAGCCTGATCCATTTCAATTGATCTGGCATGAAATGTCATATGGTCAACGCCCTGTAGTAATGTTTGATTTAATTGAATACAACCATTGAAATTAGACGTATTCTTTATTTCTGAAGTATCAATAAATCCAAATTCATTGGGTGTTGACATTGATAAGATGTCATCTTCATTTCCATAAAAAACAGTCTGGTCGTCAAAGGATAAAGAATCTCCCGCACTAAGAGATAATGCTCCTGTATTTAAAAACGCATTAGGACCAAATAAAATGCCATTAGGATTCAAAAAAAACAAGTGATCTGCATATGAAGATATTTCGCCATTAATCCATGAATAATCCAGTCCAGATACTTTAGCAATGGTGTTTGCAAAACCGATATCATTAAATTCAGCCACTTCTCCATAATGGACATTGAACCTTTCAAAAACATGAAATAAATTCTTGCCTGCTGTTTTTCCGCCAGAAATTTCAAACAAATTACCCATCTGATTGACCTGAGTATCAAATTTACCTGTAATACCATGTGGATGGGATTCTGTTGCATTTTTCATATCCAATGCAAACAAGAGGGAAGGTATGAAAAAGCAATAGATTAAAATAAAAAGGGGGATATGTTTTGATCTCATTGTGTTTTACTCTGTCTATTTTTCAATTAATATATCACATTTTTCTTTTATATTCACCCAAACACCTTTATGTGCTGGTATGTAAAGAATGCGCTGATAAGTACCTTCATCATACATATACATAACAGAAATACAACTGGCTGGATGCGTTGAAGGTGTTATATCAATAGGCATTCCCCCAAGCAAGTGCCAGCCAGTATCAAGTGTAATTGAAAAACCACTGATTTTGGATAAATCAATTTTTAATTGACCGATTTCATTGTTTTTTTCTTCAAGCTCCTTTTGTGTTTCAGTCAATATTTGCTGTGTTTGAGTTAGCTGATTCTGAGTTCTGCTGAGGATGGATGTGGTTGTTACCAGTTTTTCTTTGATATGCAGCATATCCTGATCTGGATCACCTGTTGTTCCAGGATTGATTATGACTTTTTTAGGGCTTGAAATCGTTCCAATGGACATCTTGCTTGAAAATCGTGTTTGATCATCAATGATATACACCTTATCTTCTGATGCATGATAGAATTTAAGAGTCACTGCCTCCTGTTCACTTCCCCATATTTGAAGATAGTATCGTATGCCAAAGGGGCTTTCCGATGGAATGGCAATTCCACGACATTGATTGTTTACAAAGGCTGCCAAAACATCACCTGCCTCGCCAATACTGGTATCATTCATATGAACTGATGCTGTCAGAGTCATTTGATGCTGGTAATTTGATGAATTAACCGCCCATCCATTGATAGAAGACTGGATTTGAATGGATCGTTTACGATTTCTCGTGGGTGTTTTGTTTTCAATTTCAGGATAGGAAAGGGTGTCATTTGTTTCCATTTTTAAAAGATACCCGCGATTGGGATACAAACGCATTAATGAACCAAACCAACCATTGTTTTTCAGATAGTCAGCATATCCATGTTGACCACATATTTTTATGGCATTATCGTTAATATCTTGTAATGCCACATTGATAGACATTTCTGTGACAGGTAAGTAGCCTATCCAGTTCCAGTTTGGCTTAAGTGTAATTAATGTTTGACTAAGATCCAGGGCATCACCAGAAAATTCCAGAAAACAGCTATCATTGGTTTTAAGCATATACATGGCTGTGGGTGATATGTGTGTCAATGATCCGCCCCAGGTCTTATATTCTGGCATGTATTGCGAATATCCCTCTTGTCCAATAATGATAATGCCTTTGTCTTGTATTGATGACAATACATTGCTGACAGACATATCTTTATTGTTTGCATTGATGGTCAACCAGTTCCAATGTTTATTTAGAGGCAATCTGATAAAATATTCAGATATGATGAATTGGTGGGGTGTCATAATTTTGCCTGTGCTTTGATTTGAGCTAAATGGCATGGGATATTTGATATGATGGTAGACTCTGTCTTTTACTGCGTCATAATATTTAAATGAAATATCAGCATCAGAAGGCGAATTATGCCAGACCTGCAAGAAAAATCGTTTACCATAGGTAGTTTCAATGGAGGTTGCAACACCTCTGCATTCATCATCAATAAAGGCAGCCAGTTGATCTTCACCACCTTCCATAAGGGTTTGAAGATCATCTCTTACAATGGCTGTAATGGTGCAATGGTATTGGTAGTTGGTGGGATCAAAGCTGTTTTTCCAGGCCGGGCCAATTTGTGGGGTGGCCCCTGATTGAATGACAGATAGCATTTTTGGACTGTTTTTGGCATCACTGGCTTCAACAACAATATTACCAATACGTTCATTGATGTTCTCATTTTGTTCATAAGAAACGATCAATTGCCCATTGCTAATCTGGA
>Ga0272440_1004302_pt1 | contig 10243 bp, 6 predicted proteins | sample SSMMMBAug17_FD_192440 | JGI IMG/M metagenome (GOLD analysis project Ga0272440, IMG submission 192440) | Marine sediment archaeal communities from Little Sippewissett salt marsh, Falmouth, MA, United States - SSM-MMB-Aug17 | ecosystem: Environmental > Aquatic > Marine > Wetlands > Sediment ... | reverse complement strand
CTGAAGAAGATGAATAAGATGAAATCAAACACTTTTAATTCATCTTATTCATCTTCTTCAGCGTAATCCAGGTTCAAAAATAGGAATTCAATATATTAAATGGGGAACTTATTTTCCGAGAATTCCATATTTATTCAGGAGTAAGTAATGTCAGTTATATGAATAACGAAGGATTTCCTATTTTTTCTTCAAGATAGATTTTCATAATAAGCTGTTCCTTATAAATTCCGGCGATTATATTATCAATATGAAGTATTCCAACATAAGGATTCATTTACAAAAGTTTTCAATATCGTAATTAATCTCGATCGTATGATATAAACAGCATTACCAGTCTTTTTTATCAATAAAGCGGTTTCATCTGCTGATAATCCAGATAGCATACTATCAAATACAACGAGATAATTGAGAGGACATTTCTTTTTAATATACTGTCTGCATTCTTTTAATAATATTGCGTCTGCCACATGCAATGAAGACGTACAGTCAATTTCAAATGTTGCATCATCATCCAGGTAATCTGTTTGCTTTTTGCCTGAAAGGCTGATCGGATCTTTTTTCATTCTTAAACAATCAATTACAGCATTTGATGTTATTCTAACTATCCATGAAGACAATCGACCATACATTGGATTGAAATTTTTTAATCGACAGCAGTTATCATCAAAAAATCGAATAAATACTTCCTGAGTCATATCTTCAATATCCTCATCACATATTTCTACATGCAGACGACAGAATGCCCGACGAACAGTATCGTAGATAAGCCGCCAGTATTGCTGTACAAACAGTTCTTTTTTATCTAAAACAATGACATTATAAAGAAGTTGTCTTTCATCATCTTTTGAAAATTGTTTCATTGTGTTATGATCCTGTCGGAAATGTGGTATGTTCCTTGTTCCAAAGTGCCATAATACATTTCCTTTCGTTTCATATAGCCATCAATCACGCCATAACCTACTATTGCATGATTTGTCCCTAAAAATCTACCAGTTACTGGATTATAAAGCTTTTCTTTTTCTCGATAAATAAGGATTGGCCAACCTAAATGAATGGTTTCATATTCAATCATCTGATCATTGATAATCTTCAGGATAAACGTTTTATGATCACCTTGAACTTTGAGAATATTCCCCTCCAGTAGTGGAAAGGCTCTATCTAATTTGTTTGAAAGACGTTTCGCCACTTCACGTAAACACTGCTTGTTTTTTGTATCTGTGTATACATCTAATATTGCTCGTTTTTTCTTGTTCTCTTGATGAATGAACAGTATTTCTGAAGTCTGATTGTCAATTAATCGAATTGAAACTTCTATGCCTTTATGGTCTTCATTTGTTCCACCCAATAATGATGCATGACAAAAAAGTTTTTTGTTCATTTTTTCTTTATCATCATTTACTTCCTGAAAAATGTTTTCAATGACAGGCTTTAATTGAAAGCGACTTTGATTAACCAGTTGACTGAAAAAATAGTGCTGAAAAAAATTTCGATTACCATCTGTCATCACACTTGAAAAATTGTTCAGCGGTATGTAGTGAGCTATTTCTGTTTTGATAAGGTTGATATCTGAATCAAAAGGAAACACTTTTAATGCATAACGATTATTAATGGCATATGGTGTTGAAACAAGACAGTGAATTTGAATGGTTTTGCGAAGGGTATTCCTGGTTTTATCTATAGCAGTAAATGTAATATTATTGATTCCCTGATATAGTTTTAAAAACTGATTAAAAATGATTGTTTTGCCATATTTTTCAGTATCTGAGCAGATGTTAACTTCTTGTATCGCATTATCTCCTTTTATTTGGATAATCAATGATTCAATGGGATATTGCATATCAATTTGTCCATCAATACTGATTTTATTTGTATAGACTTTTTTATAATCCGGCCATCCTTTCAGAAAAATTCTCTTATTTAGCCGCATCCCCAATGCAAATGTATCACTGAATTCTCCATAATCATTATTGGCAGTATATGAAAATTTCTTATTTCGAATCATTGGATGGTCAGACAGTTTAAATTGCGTTGTATTGTGCAATGCGTCTTCAACAGCCAAAATACAGTTGCTGTCAGTATCATTGAGTTGAATACTAAAAGGACTATATGTTTTTCGAGTAACTGGAATTATCCGATTATTCAATTTACAAGAAATAATGATAGATTGATCTGAAATACTTCCTCTAATTATTCTTCCTGGAATATATTCAGTAATTGATATAACTGGTCCCTGACGATCAACATTCAATTTCAGGGCATATTCTTTTTCTATGCTTTGAAGATTTTTAACAAGAATATCAATATACTGTTTTCCCTGGTCTGGATAAATCTTTTTTGCAAAAGTCACTTTAATTTTTGAAACGTCAAGATATATCTGTTCATTTTCTATTTTAATCATTGATATAAAGTGCTTGTCTTCAGCAATTCCAGACACAATAACAGGGTCATCTTTCACATAATACATATCATTTTGATAAAACAAGGCATTATCAATATTTAATGAGACTTCTGGGACAGATGTTGCACAGTCTTGTTCATTCATCACGCATTGACGTGCTTTATCTAAAAAAAAATATGCTTTTGCAGTCGGTTCATTATGAATGGATTGTTTTAGTTCATTTACAGCCAAATCGCATTTATGGATATAATAAAGAGAAATGCCTTTTTCTCTATGCGGAAAATAAGTAATAAAGTGATTTCCATATGTATTTTTCCACCAGCTATCTATGTCTTTCCTGATAATTGCCCGATCAAAATCCTCAATTGCATATTCATAGCAATCTCCTTCCATGTAAGAAAGAGCGCGTTCATAATATTCAAACCATTGACTGGTAAAAATATAATCCAGTTTGCCATATTGCGTTCCATTTTGCTTGCAAATCTTGCCATGTTCTGCAGGGCAGCCAGTCAATAGTACAATACAAATGATAATAAATTGAATGTGATATTTACACCTGTCAGGCAGTGTCATGAAAAAACCCCATAAAAATTTTTTTTTTTGAAAGATTTCATCTTTATTTCTCGTTTACTTAATTAAAGGCCAACAATTTTATTATTTCATTAAAACCATTATAGGAAAGGAGGAATGATGGAAAAAATTTGTATCAGCAAGTTATTATTAACGCATTATTAATCTTAAATCAACTATGGAATAAGAAATAACCATTTATTTATTTAATAAGGAGAAAAAAATGAAAGACAAAAAATTAATTCAATTCACAATTTGTTTATTCGTCATGTTTACGTATCTTTTTTTGGATGCAAACGATACTGATGCCTTTAGAAAACCAGATACGCCTATATCAAATAAGACCCAATCAAAGATTATTACCAAAGATCAATTCACAAGAGTGTCACCTGAAAGAAAATCGAATGATATAAGAAAACTGGATAAAAGACTGGGGCTATCGTTCGTTCAATTTGAAGATCTTACTATGTCAGTTTCAAAGGATCAAATTGAAACGAAAGTGCTTGAAATTGTAAATCGTCTGATCACTAATTCAATTTTTAAAATTGATCATAATGTTAAAGACGCTCTTGGATTTCAACATATTCGTTTGATCCAACATTACAACAATATTCCTGTATTTGGTGGTGATGTTATTGTTCATATCAATAATAAAAATCAATTATACCAGATTAATGGAAAATACATTCCGATAATTAATATTGCTGAAAAATCTTTGCTTTCTGAAGAAATGGCATTGAAAAAAGGAATGAATCGTTTTGTTTCTACATTTAATGGATTACAAGCCAAAGAACATATGCCATCAAAACCCACAATGGTCATTTTTGGAAATACAATTGCTTATCGCTTTCGTATTGTAAATAAAGCCCGCAATACAATAATGCGTGAATATTTTATTGATGCGCACACTGCTGAAATCCTTTTGGATGGTAATGGTTTTATGTATCAAGATCTACCATCTGGTACATATGTGCCCATTCAAGGTCGTCGATTAAAAACCGAAGGCGGGGACGAATTATCATTTGAAGGTTTGCATAGTGACGATGACTTATTCTATATGCTGAATGAAGATGCGTATTATGCAGTGTATGATTTACTTGAAGATAAATACGAAAACAACCCAGACTTTGACTGGAAAGATCACGATAGAGCAGCCATTTCAGCGGGTTTTAATATTTCAACAGTTCAAAAAATTTTTCAGTCTATTATGAATTACCAAAGTTTTGATAATAAAGGAACATTGGCAAAGCTGTTCATACATGAAGACATGGTAAACGCATATTGGGACCCACAGGAAATGGAATTTCATTTTGGTGATGGCGATGCATCTCAAGATATCGGACCATTATGTTCTATGGATATTGTTGCTCATGAGTTTGGGCATGCTTTTACACAGTATTCTTCCAATCTTTATTATCAATCTGAATCTGGCGCATTGAATGAATCATTTTCAGATATCATGGGATTTACTGCTGAATACCTTTCTCAAGAGGACAGTTATGATTCATATTCTCCAGGAAAAGCAGATTGGTTGATGGGAGAGGATATATTTTTAAATAACAATGAAGGAGATAGTGTAGACAAGGCTGAGGCAATAAGGGATATGAAAAATCCCCAACGACTTGGCCAACCCTCATATTATTTTGGAACAAACTGGTATGAAGGCTATGACGACAATGGGGGCGTTCATATCAATAATGGTGTACAAAATTTTGCATTTTATTTATTAGCAGTTGGTGGTCAAGGCACGAATGATGGTCATGAATATAATGTAAAAGGTATTGGCATTAAAGAGGCATCACAGGTTGCAATACGAGCGAATCATTTTTACCTGACATCAATGTCATGTTACTCGGAATCAAGAAAAGCCTGGATTAGTGCAGCAAAAGACCTGGAATATGAAATTTCAAGTGTCGAATCTGCATGGGATGCTGTTGGTGTTAATGAATATTCTTATATGTTTGATCAAGAAATAGATTCTGACAATGCAAAGGGATATCTAAGTCAACAATTTGATACATCAAATGAAAGTAATAATACCTTTCTGGCAGATGATTTTGAACTTTTTTATGCAACGAAAATTCAGGAAATCATTGTTCCAGGAACTCTCTGGAATACCGATTTGGGTTTAAATCTTGATAATGCTACCAGACTTCATTTCATAATTTTCAATGACAATAATGGAAAACCTGATGGTAATCCTTTTAAAACAGACAATGCCATTATGGATCTATCCTTAAGTCCTGATGACACACAGGTTTCTATTACAGATGGTGTTCATGATATAAAAAGTAATGTTAAACTAATCTTGAACAACCCTGTATCGCTTCAACCAGGAAAATACTGGATGGTATTCTATCCTGAAATGAATTATTCCACAGGTCTATATGGACGACATGTTTCTTCCACTATCAATGGCTCTGCTGCTCAGATATGTAATTATGCAAATGGGTATACATGGGAATCTGTTCTAAATAATGGTATTGATTATCATGATCTTGCTTTCAGTGTATATGGTATGAGGGATATAGATTCTGATTGGGAAGAAGCATACAAAATAATGTTTAATTCGCAACATGACTTATATCAATTCAGAACATACAGAGATCATATTTTATCACAATCAAGTTCAGGTAAATTATACAGTCGTATCCTTTATAAATTTTCTGATAACGCACTTCAAACATTTTTAGACAATCCCAAATTGCTGGCACAGGCCAGAAATTTAATTGACTTTTATCATGATGATGTTATCAATGTTTTGGAAGGTAAAACTGCAATTTTAAAACAATCAGATCGTATTATTCAGTTTTTGGATGATTACGCTGATCACTCTTCATTCATTGTCAAAATGCTAACGAAAATGGTAAAAAAGGAAATGATTGAAAAGAAAAGCGGTCACTCTTCATTCTGTGGTTTTTCTTTTCAATAATACTTCAATGCGTTTAGGGACGATATTTGTTCGTCCCTGAACAATATTATTTGAGTGTAACCAAAATTGCCGGTGAATACAATTTGCTCATCATTTTTTTGAACCAGGATTACACTGAAGAAGATGAATAAGGAAGGCTCTGAAAATTACATACCCATTTTGGTTACACTCAAGTCTTATTGGGAATGCAACTGACAATTTTGGTTACACTCATATTATTTACCCATAATTAAGGAATAATAAAAATGCACGTTATCAACAATCGAATCATTAGATTATTCATTCTTTTGATAATTATTTTTTGGCTCTTAGGAAAAAATGCCGCTTGTGAAAATACGTATCATCTTGTGCGTACAGTTAAAATAGATTATGGGCGTGAAAATAATCATCTCAGTCTTATCAATACAGACAGTTTCCATCCCATTGTTTCAGAATCGTTTTCAAACGATTCAAATGGTAATTTCTATGTGTGTGATGCAATCAGTAACAAAATTCTGCACTATTCAAAAAATGGCAGCTTTATAAAAGCCATACGATACCCTGACAATATTTCATCTGCTGATATGATTATTGATCAATCAAATAATATTTACATTTATGATGCCATTCAGTCTAAAATTAATCAAATCAATAATTATGGTGTATTACGCCAAAGCCTTTCATTTAATCCTGAGAATTTATCCTCTCGCGGCATTTTATATATCTCCAGCCAAAAGCTATATATTGTTGATTCAGAGCAAAGGGCTCTTGAAATTGCTGATTTAAGCAATGGAAAAATGAAAGAATCAAAACAAAGTACTCGTAAGAAAGAAATTACAATGGGTATACCAGCGGGAATGGATAGAAAATACATTGTTTCTCTAACACGTGGAAAAGAAGGCATTATTAATATTCTCGAAAAAAGAACACAAATCATTTCATTTATCTGTGATGGAATTGTATCAATACGTTTCATCAAGGAAGATCAACGCAAAAACTTTTATATCCAAACCGAACGAATTCAAAAAGATGTGGTCGTTCTTGAGATTCACACATTTTCTCATGATGGGCAATTGTTAGATTCGTTTACCATTCAAGATAATCACTACCCTTATTGGACATCAAAACTATTATCCATAGATGATGAGGGTAATATCTGGCAATTTATTCCAAATATTCAATTTGCAAAAATTAATATTTTTAATAAAAATTAAAAGGAATCGCCATGCATTATATATTTCATATAACAATATTACAGATCGGATTAACTATTTTTGTAAGTGCTTGTTTTTCATGGAATGGTGCGCAGCATTGGCAACCCACTGATCAAGAAACAATTGCTCGGATTGCCAATGAAATGATTGATATCAAGTGGCAACCCAATAAAGATATCCGCAATTACGCGTACTCAAATAAATATACATATTTTTCAAGCAGCAAGATATATACAGGTATGGCCTATTGCCAGAATAATCCTCAGGAAAATCTGTCAGAATTTATTAATGGCATGAATCATACAAATGGCGGATTAACTTATTTTGGAAACGATTGTTCAGGATTTGTCAGTATCTGCTGGCAGTTACCACAACGTTATACCACACGATGGTTTCATCAGGACATGGGGAATGGCTATTTCTATGCATTGGGCGGACAAGGAAAATGCGCATTTGTCCATTTAATGAAAGGTGATGCATTGAATGTATCAGGTCGTCATATCCGACTCTTTGACAAATATGTATCTTCAGGCGTTCAATTGTTGGAACAAACTCCTGATCTTGCACAAAGAAAAACGTTTCAATTCAGTTCATTATTAACATATCAACCCATTCGAAGAGATTTATTAATAAAGTCTTTAACTGTTGGTGATATTATTGAAACCAATTCAGATAATGTAAAAGTGAGAGAAAATGCATGTATCAGTCAAAATAATTGCAGAATAATCTCTTATCAACAAAAAAATATTGAAGGAATTGTCATAGATGGCCCAATAACAAATGAAACTTTTCGGTGGTGGAAGATTAATTTCCATAATATTACAGGCTGGGTTGCTGAAGGATATCTGAGGCCCAAACAAATTGAAACTCAATATTCATATCAAGTCTATCAAATAAATGACTGGCATGATATTTCATTTGCCAATCAACTATCAGGTTTTCATGATGATAATTATGTCGGGCCGATCATTATCGGATTTCCTTTCCCCTTTTTTAATGATTGCTATGCGCATCTGTATATTTCATCAAATGGATTTATTGGCTTTGGAGAAACAAATGAATTTGATACGTATCGCAATACAATGATACCAATGTCTTCACCACCAAATAATATAATCGCCTGGTGCTGGCGTGATCTGCTGATCCGACAGGGAAAAGTATATTACCAATATGCAAACGATCGATTTATCATTCAATTTAGCAATTATGGAGAATATTCTGGCACAGGCACAATTACAGCGCAAGTAACTCTTTTTTCAAATGGACAGATACGCTTTCAATATTACGCATTTGACAATCATTTCGGAATGGACAACGCATCCATTGGATTAGAGAACCAATTGGGTCGTACAGGATTACAATTGGATTCAAAGACAATCACAGATGGCATGGCCATTGATTTTTATGCCCAACCCATTATTGCGGATAAAATTGTACAAACATCTCAACAACAGTCTCAAAACAAATTATTTCTTGCCACACATATTCCAGAATCTGGAAACAGGATTAAAAATCTAAAAGGGCGCATCCTTGACAGGCATTTTCATCAATATGCGATTGCTGTTTTTGTATACAGGAATGGTTGGTTTTCAAAGCCATATCTAAATAAACCTTTTTCTGAAATTGATTCAGATGGTTTTTGGCAATGCGATATTACCACGCAAGCTCATGATGAAAAATCAACGCATATTAAAGTCTTATTGTTTCCTAAAGATTATAAATTAAATCAAGAAATTAATGGACTACCTTCTATGCCATCAGATATATTGTCATCATCTGTCGATTGTCTGGATATTTTCAGATAAACCAAATAAGGAATGCTTGGAAAATAACATGCTCATTTTTCATGATCGTACAAAAAAATTAGGTCGTGTAGAGACGTAGCATGCTACGTCTCTACAGTACAATTACTTCAAAACGAACAATATCAATAATGGGGAAGTTTTTTTCAGAGCATTCCTAAGTAAAAGGAGTAATTATGAAATCATTTATTATTTATAGTTTGGTCATTTTTTTTAGCCAAACAATGTTAACCAGTTGTACTATAAATAGAGAAACTATTGACAAAGGATGTCATTGTCAAAAAATGAATGCCTGGAATGTACCATTGAAGCAAAATGAATTGGAATATATTCAAACACTGAAAAAATTTCGATATCAATTCGATCAGCCATATTACAGTGATGACATGTCTTATGGTATTGAAAGTAACAGTAACATATTATATACTATTCAAGATTTCAAAGAATTTCCGGCATCAACAGATTGTGCCTGTGATTGTGATACGCAAAAAAATTCATTAAGACCAGTTTTTAATTATTCTCATGATTGGCTGCGGGAAGGCAATAGAGTGAGTGATATTGATGTCTTTTTGAACAGTACTTATCATACAAAATAAAGACAGATTTCTAATTTTATTGAATTGTGATACTTAGGAATGCTATGAAATAACATACCCATTTTTCTTGATCGTCCAAAAAAAATAAGGTCGTGTAGAGACGTAGCACATGCTACGTCTCTACAGTTCAATTACCTCAAAACGAACAATATCAATAATGAGGAAGTTTTTTTCAGAGCATTCCTTATTAATTATTTGAGTGAAACCAAAATGGCCGGAATTTAAATTATCACTTGCCATTTTTTGAACCAGGATTACACTGAAGAAGATGAATAAGGAAATCTCTGAAAATAAGTTCCTCATTTAATAATTGTTTATTTTGTTTTTGAACCAGGATTACATTACGCTGAAGAAGATGAATAAGATGAATTAAAAGTGTTTTATTTCATCTTATTCATCTTCTTCAGTGTAATCCTGGTTCAAAAAATGGTGAGTGATCATTTAAAATCCGGCCATTTTGGTTACACTCAAATTAATTAACACTTCTGCAATAAATTAGGAGGCATAATGAAAAATCCATATGCGGTCAGTGACTTTGAAGTAATCAGGCAGGAAGGTCTTCAATACATCGACCGAACAGATCGAATTCCAAAAATAGAAGAAGCTGGCAGATATTTGTTATTTTTACGCCCACGCCGCTTTGGCAAATCTTTGTGGTTATCCACATTGAAAAATTATTATGATGTTGCCAAAAAGGATGCTTTTGACACATTGTTTTCAGATTTATGGATTGGGAAAAATCCCACATCACT
>Ga0272440_1004301_pt1 | contig 10244 bp, 6 predicted proteins | sample SSMMMBAug17_FD_192440 | JGI IMG/M metagenome (GOLD analysis project Ga0272440, IMG submission 192440) | Marine sediment archaeal communities from Little Sippewissett salt marsh, Falmouth, MA, United States - SSM-MMB-Aug17 | ecosystem: Environmental > Aquatic > Marine > Wetlands > Sediment ... | reverse complement strand
GAGATGAATGAAGAACTTCCATTTCTGGGTGGATTGAGTTTAAAGTTTGAAATTTCTGAACCAAGAAGTAAAGAACTACAAAATCGTCTTAGTCGATCGAATGTTGAATTTTGAGCTACATTTTTTTTAGACTAACCTTTGAAATTCGACATTCGATATGTCTGTATTCAATATTTGTTGATTTGTTTCTGAACCATGATAACACTGAAAAAGATGAATAAGATGAATTTAAAGTGTCTTTATTTCATCTTCTTCAGTGTTATCATGGTTCAAAAAAAGAATGAACTGTTGGCCACGTATATGCTTGATGTTTTATTCTTGAACAGTCAAACATTTTAAATGATGAACTTATTTTCAGAGCTTTCCTTAGATTCTATACAAGGCAAGTCTAAAGATGGAAAAAGATCAGGCTATTTTCTTTCACAAAAGGAGCGAGGTATGATAAAGAAACAATTATGTAATTTTCGATAATATTCTCATATGTTCGAGCATTCCTGAGTAAAAACAATGGGCTCTAGTCCAAAACTTTTCGTTAAACAAAACGAATGAGAAAAAAACAATGTCCACAATTACAACCAAAGAATTTCAACTGAATCTCGTTCCAACAACACCTGGTGTTTATCTGATGAAAAACACCAAAAATGAAATCATTTACGTGGGTAAAGCCAAGAATTTAAGGAAACGACTGGCTTCCTATTTTCAAAAAAAAGATCATATTGACCCCAAGACAGACATTCTGATCCGAAAAATTCAGTCATTCGACACCATTATCACTGCTCACGAAGATGAAGCCCTGTTGCTGGAATCGACATTAATAAGAAAACATCGCCCTAGATATAATATTCAATTAAAAGATGACAAACGTTATCCATTGATTCGGTTGGATACGACAAGCACATATCCCTATCTTTCAGTTGTTCGAAAGAGTAAACCGGATGGCGCCATGTATTTTGGACCTTTTGCATCAGCACCATCAGTTCGGCACACCATACAAACGATCAATAAGCTGTTCAAACTTCGAAAATGTCGGCATAAAGAAATCAAAAAAAGATCTCGCCCTTGCCTGAATTATCAAATAAAAACCTGCCTGGGCCCCTGTTGTTTTCCAGTAGATAACCGTGCGTACCAAAAAAATGTTCAAGAAATCATTCTGTTTTTAAAGGGGCGTACACCAGCACTGATTAAACAACTCAAACGAAAAATGCAGGATTTTGCCGAAAAGCAGGACTACGAAAATGCTGCTGTTGTGCGGGATCGTATGCAGGCCATTGAAAAAATTTTGGAAAAACAAGTCGCTGTGTCAACATCACCTGTTGATTGGGATATTATTGGATTTGCTGAAAATGATCAAGGGGTTGTTTTTACCATGATGGCTGTTCGAAAGGGACGTCTTGCAGATACGCGACATTATTATTTTGTAAAAGGGCTGGCGACAAGTAATGAGATGATGGAATTTTTTATTAGAGAATATTATGAAAAATTACCCCTCATCCCCAATACAGTCATTACATCAATCCAACTCACACATAATGAAAGTTTGGAACGATATTTATCAAAGTTGAAAAATAAAAAAGTAACAGTTATTTATCCGATTAGAGGCGAAAAATGTCGATTGACATCATTGGCTGATGAAAACGCAAAAAATGAATTAAACGAAAGGGAAGCCTCTCAAAATAAGCGCATGCGCGCCCTGGTTGGTATTCAGAAAGCATTAAAGCTGAAAAACATTCCTGGAAGAATCGAATGCTTTGATAATTCGAATATTGGAGGAAGTTCCCCGGTTGCAAGCCGTGTTGTCTTTATTGATGGTGAACCAGATACATCACAGTATCGTTATTATAATATCAAAACAGTTCATGGCCCGGATGATTATGCATCAATGAAAGAAGTCTTAACCAGACGATTGAATCATCAGACCGATCCTTTACCTGATATCTTGATGGTTGATGGTGGACGCGGTCAACTTTCTATTGCAATGCATGTGGTATCTGAAATATTGAATCGTCAGCCATTATGTGTCATTGGTATTGCCAAAAAAAAAGCACATGAAACCAAGGATAAAATCTATATTCCCAATCGCAGTAATCCAATTATCATTTCTGATGATGCCCTGTTATTGCTTCAACAAATCCGAGATGAAGCCCATCGGTTTGCCATCAAGTTTCATCGAAAAAAACATCAAAACAATCAAGTCTTATCCATTTTAGACACGATTCCCGGTATCGGTCCTAAACGAAAAAAACAGCTCATTCAACATTTCTCAACCATTCAAAATATCAAACAGGCAAAGGTTGAAGATTTTGATGTCATCAAGGGTATTTCAAAAAAATTGGCTGAAGAGATCCTTGAAACATGCAAAAAAAAATAAGGTTTGTAATACACTGTTGCATTTTTTATAAGCATGTTATATTCAATTTTCATATTAAAAACATCTAAAAGGAGGTTATCATGTCTGAAACAGTCATTATCGAGGATGTCATGTTGGATGACGAACCTGCCGGATTGGCTGAAAATTTTGTGCCAGTGGAAACAACATTTACAACAGTGGTTTCCAGCGATGATGAAATGGAACCTGATGAAATCGTTTATTTTGGAGTAGATTTGCCATTAGGCGATATTGGAGAAGTCCACGCCAAAGTTGTTTCATGTGAAGAGAACGATGAAATCTATATTTTAAAACTGGAAATTCTGGAGCTGGATGATCGTTATGTCGTTCCGCTCACCCAGGCGTTGAAAGGTGAAGCTGATGATTCCCAATCTGATGGCGGGCCTGACTGGGCACTGGGGTTAAAACAAACCAATGGCACATTTGCTACATTGGTTAATATTCCAGCCGGTTTGCTGACTGCCGCACAAATTGAAAAGATTGCTGAAGTCTCTAAAAAAGGCTCCGGTCTCGCGAAACTGACTCATGCACAGCGAATTGTACTTTTACTCAAACCTGAACAAGTAGCAACAGTCGCAGAGGATCTCGCATCTGTGGATTTACGTGTGGGAGTTTTACATTCAGGCATTCGAAATATTCGAGGTTGCTGTGGAGCGTTATGCCAATTTTCACAAGGTGTTGATGGCCTTACGAAAGCCATTGAAATTGATAAAGCATTGTATGGTCGCCCAATGAAATTTGATGTTAAAATCGCAGTATCAGATTGCATGCGAAACTGTATGGAATCCTATTGTGTGGATATCGGCCTCATTGGAACATCGGGTAAATATAGTGTATTTGTCGGAGGTGCAGCCAGCTCTATTCATTATAAAGGCTTGAAATTGGCATCCAGTATTGCACCGGACGATGTTATCGATACCATTGAAAAAATTCTGCAATGGTATGAAACCCATGCAAATGATGGAGAACGATTACACAAAACCTTGATTCGTTTGGGAATGGATGAAGCCAGTCAGAAACAAGCTCAATTGTTCGATCAGGTAAAATCTGTGTTTGAAGGCCTGGATGTTGGTTATGATGTTTCAAAACAATTAATACGTAATTTAGCGCGCGCTTTGACAGTTCAGCAAATGAAAAAGGATTTAGAATTGTCTTAATAATCAATTATTTAGATTGAGGAGGTACCATGCCTGTAGGAAGTCATAAAGATGCATTTAAAGCACACCAACTTGTAAAAAAGCTCAGCGGAAAAAAAGAAAAAAAACCATTGATTGATGCCGCTGCCAATATTCTTTTGGATTTTGTCAAAAATCAACGTCAGGTAAATTCTGATCATTTAATTACCATTTTGCCAGATGATGATGGAAGCTACGATCCTAAAAAATTAAACAAAGCCCTGAATGCAGTGGACAAATTATGTGGCAAATGTGATGAAAGCCATGATGACTCCTGTTTTGTCAATCAGACGCGACGAATGTTGATTAAGGCGAAAACAGGTGTTGACTTGGGCAATCATTTTGATGGCAACAAAAGCCTTGAAGACTTATTAAAAGAAGCAGAAGAAATATCACAATCAACCACTGAGTCAGAAAAGCAAACATCGTGTGAAACCATTCAGGAAGTTCAGGATGAAACCATTGATGAATTAAGCACCAGGTTCGACGAACTTGAAAAAAAATATGAGGAATTGTCTGAAAAGGATATCTTTAGAAGCACATTGATTGATGAAATTGTTGAAACAATCACCGCTGTGTCATCAGGTAATTTTGCTGCTGAAATGCCTGTACATGAAGATGAACAATTGGGCAAGCTGGCGACTGCATTCAATGTGATGCTTAAAACGATTAATGAAACAATGGAAAACCTGGATAAACTGGTTTCTCAACGATCTGCCGAGTTGCGCATGATCATGGATACTGTACCGGTTGGATTGATGTCTATCATGATATTATCGAATGATGATTATCGTGTGAACCCGGAATATTCCAGAACCTGTGAAAAAATATTGAATATTGATGAATTGAGAGGTCGTAGCTATCTGGATATTATTGGATTAACCAAACGAAAAGGTGATGCCAGGCAAGATATGGCAAAATTTTTAGAATTGTTGTCCAAGCAATTGCTGCCTGAGGAAGATATGGCAGGCTTGAATCCCTTGGAAGAAATTGAAATTACAAATGATGATGGGTCTATCACATGGGCAAAAGTAAATTATCATTTAATTCATAAGAAAGATTCTGAAAAACCTGACGTTCTGGTTGTGTTGGAAGATATCACGCGCGCCAAAGCCATGCAGGCGGAAATAGCCCGATCAGAACAAGAAAATATGCAGCTCAAAGCCATTGCTGAAGATCCTGACTTATTCTGCGATTTTCTGACTGAAACGATCAAAATGTTGAAAGAAGTCCTGGCCGATGCCAAACAATTATCCTCTGCTGATGATCCCAAACCTTTGGTAAACAATATGTTTCGTGGTGTTCACACAATTAAAGGGACAGCAGCTTCATTTGGCTTGCATGGTATTAGTCAGCTGTCTGCCGACCTTGAGAATAGTTTGGATGATCTCAGACAGGCAGACACGATTGAATCACAAACCATTGATGAAACCCAAAAAGCACTGGATGAACTCAACGATGCCACAAATGACATCGTTCAGAAAACTGAAAAACTTTTAGGACAAAAAATTGGCGGCGGAGACACGGTCCTCAGAGTGAATGCCAGTGATATTCAATCCTTGATTGAAAAAGTATGCACCCTCCCAATTCCTCCAGATGACCGCGATACCATTGCTGGAATGCTTCAATCTTTTAGATCGGTATCTGTGAAAAAAGGCCTGGGTCAGGCCTTAAAAATCGTTCCTGTCTTGATTGAACGTCTGGAAAAAGATGTTGTGTTTAACCTTGAAGACAACGGTGCTCGTCTGGATTGTGATCTGTCTAGAGAGTTAAACACCCCCTTTGTTCATCTGATTCGCAATGCCTTTGATCATGGCATTGAATACAGTGAAGAACGTGTTGCCAATGGAAAATCAGAGCAAGGACAGGTTAAATTGACTGTAACTGATGAAAAAAATTGCTTAACAATCGTACTCTCTGATGATGGCAAAGGTCTTGACCCAGAAAAATTAAAAGCTTCTGCTATGTCCAAAGGGCTTATTTCTGAAGATGAAGCGGCTCGCATGTCTGATAATGATGCAAAACGACTAATTTTTAAAGCTGGCTTTTCAACAGCGGAAACTGTCAGTGATGTTTCTGGTCGGGGGGTCGGTATGGATGCTGTTGTTCATACCATTGAGTCCAAATTGAATGGAAAAGTGAGCATTGATTCAAAACTGGGTGAGGGAACATCGTTCAATATCCAAATTCCCAAAACCTTGCCTGTAACTCAAACCCAATCTGAAGACAGCCCCTCAAAACGTGCCTTTGGGTACTGTAATAACTGTTTTTATGAATTCATTCCAAATCAATCAGGAGGTTATGTTGCGAAACCTGTTGAAATGGATACGATTCCCAATCAATTATTGGAAAAATGGAAAAATTCAGGGGTAATCCCTAAATGATATTGAGGCAATAACAATATTTTTTTGTGAATGTGCCCCAGGTATTATAAAATTTCGTCCGAATAATTCAAATCTGCTTGCCCTGCCTTGTACATTGAAATGGACGTTTTTGACGTCCATTTCAAAACCAGTTGACCAACCTACGTTACAATGAATTTGTCATATAAGAATAATTAATTAATCAAACAAAATACTTGATTCTTTCATCATTATAGCGTATGGATATTATTTTATGTTTGATTTCAATGTTTACGATGATAATAGGATTATGCTCTTATTATGTTTTAATAAAGTAATGATATTTATATTTACCTTGTGTTGAAAAATGGACAGGACTTTGAATTATGAATGTTAAAATCTGGGGCAGTAGAGGTTCTATACCCGCTTCGATAAAACCTGGCAGCATTCGCGAAAAAATATTTGCAGCTATTGATAAATCAAAAAATGTTCCACTTATAGATGCAAACGATATCAATCGGTTCATTGATGAAAAACTGCCATTTCATGTACAATCAACATATGGAACCAATACATCATGTGTTGAATTGAGCGACAGTAACAATGAATATCTTTTATTGGATGCTGGCAGCGGTTTGCGGGACTTTGGTAATTCAATTATGAAAGCGGGCAAGATGCCATGTCGTTTTCATATCTTTTTATCGCACTTGCATTGGGACCATATACATGGTTTTCCCTTTTTTACACCTGCCTTTGTGAAAGGAAACCGAATTGATTTTTATGCATTTCACGATCAATTAGAATCCGCCTTGGTTAACCAGCAAGGATCTCCTTTTTTTCCAGTACCCTTTGAATATATGCAAGCAGATAAGCATTTTCACTTATTGCAGACCGACAAATCTTATGATGTGTGTGGATTTAAGGTCAAAGGAATCGAACAAAACCATGCTGGAAAATCTTATGGTTATTCATTTGAAAAAAATAATAAAAAAATTGTTTACTCTACAGATTCCGAACATGTACTGGATTCAGACCAACATCTCCAGCCATATATTGATTTTTTTGAAAAAGCTGACTTGCTGATTTTTGATGCACAATATGCGTTAATGGATGTTATTCAAACCAAAAAAACCTGGGGACATTCAAGCAATATTGTCGGGCTGGAACTGGCTGTCAGGTCGAGAGTCAAACATTATTGCATGTTTCATACTGAACCGACCTACGATGATGAAAAACTGGATAAGATGCTAAAAGAAACCCGCGCTTATAAAGCCATATATGCACCAGGATCAAAATTGAAAATATCCATTGCTTATGATGGATATTCTCTTGAAATACCATAAGGAAAGCTCGACCCATCAGTTTTCCTCATTGAATCATTCTTTTTTGGTGGCCAGGATGACACAGAATTAGAAGAATGAAATACAGTTTGAACCATCTTTTCCAGGGGCATCCTGGTTCAAAAAAGACGAACAGTTAGTTAATGCATATTAAATGGGGACGTTATTTTTTCTAGCATTCCCAAGGGATGCTCTGAAAATAAGTTCCCCATTGATAATATTTTGCTGTTCAAGAATTAAACATCAAGCATATACGTAGCCAAAAATTCAGTGTAATCCTGGTTCAGAAACGAATCAATCATATTGAATAATGAGGAATTTACTTCCAGAGCATTCCTAAGGAATGCTCGAAAAATAAAATCCCCATTTCAAAATGATTGAATTAACATTAAGCATATATGGACCAAAATGCTCATTCTGTTTTTTGAACCATGATTACACTGAAGAAGATGAATAAGATGAATTTAAAGTGTCTTTATTTCATCTTATTCATCTTTTTCAGTGTAATCATGGTTCAAAAACGAATCAACAAATATTGAATAATGGGGAACGAACTTTCAGAGCTTTCCTAAGGAAAGCCTAAAAAATAAATTCATCATTTAATAATTGCTCATTCTGTTTTTGAACCATGATTACACTGAAGAAGATGAATAAAATGAATTAAAAGTGTTTTTATTCATCTTATTCATCTTCTTCAGTGTAATCATGGTTCAAAAAATAGAGTGAACAGTTTTGTACGCATATGCTTGATGTTTAATTCTTGAGTTAAGCATTTTTAAATGGGGAACTTATTTTTTGAGCATTCCTAAGTATTATTAATACAAATGCACGACAGTCATATCATAATGGCTCATGCCATAAAATGCCATCAAAATGGTGATAATGACCAAGCCAATCAATTGTATCAAAAAATTCTGAGTACTGATCCGCAAAATGTTGATGCCTTACATTATTCTGGCGTCATCGCCATGCAAGCCGGAAAAATAGACAGGGCCATTCAATTGATAGAAAAAGCCATTGCCATTCGTCCCGATATATCCGGTTTTCATAGTAATCTGGCCATGGCATATAAAGAAAACAATCAATTTCAGCCTTCATTAGATCATTACAATAAAGCATTGTCTCTGAAACCAAAAGATCCTGTGATTCTCTTTAATCTGGGAGCTCTCCATCAGGCTTTTTCTAAATATGAGAACGCGCAAACTTTATATGAAGAATCATACCGAATAGATCCCAATCAACCATTGGTTCTTCATAATTTAGGCAACCTATTGTTAAAACAGGGAGATGTTCAAAACGCCATTCAATCAGCAAGAAAAGCCATGGCTTTAGCACCCAACAACCCAAAAATACAAAGCAACTACTTTTTTTCGCTAAACTACAGTATAGACCATTCCCCTGAAACCATCATTAATGAGCATCTCAAATGGGGCCAACAAAATACGCGAACACATTCAAAAAAGCCATGCTTTCAACATCGTCCTCGTATTCATATTGGCTACGTATCACCGGATTTTCGACAGCATTCAGTATCAAAATTTATACAGGCCATATTAATGCATCATGATAAGAAATATTTTGAAATATACTGTTATTCAAATGTAAAAAAGCCGGATCATGAGACAAACGCTTTAAAACAATCCGGTGTCCATTGGCGGGACATTTATTTTCTGAATGATCATAAGGTATACGAACAGATTCAAGCGGATGGTATCCACATTCTCGTTGACCTGGCCGGACATTCTTCAGGGAACAGACTCATGGTCTTTGCAAGAAAACCGGCACCCATTCAGGTGACTTATTTGGGATATCCCAATACCACCGGGTTATCACAAATCGAATATCGCCTGGTTGATCAACAATCCGATCCAGACTTAAACCGATTTTCCGGTTCAGAAAATCGCGTCTATCTGCCCAATGGATTTTTATGCTATTCACCATCAGAAAATGCCCCATCAATTACCCGAAAGGTGTCATCAAAACATACGACTTTTGGATCATTTAATAATTTACCCAAAATAAACCATCATGTCATCGCTCTCTGGGCGAATGTCTTAAAAGCTGTTCCTGATTCAAGGTTGCTGCTTAAAACTAATGGATTTAAAGTATCCCGAATTCAGGAAAAATATTGGTCATTATTTCAAAAACAAGGCATCGATCCGAGCCGAATCGAATTACGCGCCACTGTCAAAGAAGAAAATGAACATCTGGCCCTTTACAATGAAATGGATATCGCGTTAGATACATTTCCCTACAATGGGACCACCACAACCTGTGAAGCTCTATGGATGGGCGTACCAGTGATCACATTGAGCGGACATCATCATGCCGCTCGTGTTGGCGCAAGCATACTCAAGCAAACTGTCCTGAACCAATGGATTGCGCATGGTAAAAACGATTATATAAAAAAAGCCAAATATCTGGCTGACCATCCAGAAGATCGCGTTTATTTCAAACAAAATCTACGTGGCTGGCTTTCGAAATCGTTATTATGCCAAAAAGAATATTTTGTGAAAACGTTAGAAAATGTTTTTTGTCAACTTGTTCGTCAGTATATTCATACCTTGACGTGAGGACTTTTACGTCCTAGTACCTGCTTGTTAAAGGGCGGTTTTTCTTCGCCCTGAAAGGGCAGGAACATAAGTAGGGGGATTGGCAGCATTCGTGGCAAAATTTCAATACTCTTGACATGTTGTTTCATGAATATCTGCGGTGCCTGTCAATTCTCCCTGGGCGCGATGGGCATCAAATGCCATTCCATTTGGAGTGTCAAAGGAGCAAGAATCACCCATATTTAAATGATTACATGCATCAATCGCCTCTTGGAGGAGGGCCATTTCCATTACCAGAATTAGACGATAAATCACATTCATTTCCATCAGTCGAATTATCGTAGACTGTGGCGGTGTCAACTTGATTAACGCGCATATTGGTTGAGCTTGCATCATAGCAGAGTTGCCCTGAATACCCGACAAAAGCATCACTCGCTATACCACCGGCA
>Ga0272440_1004300_pt1 | contig 10246 bp, 5 predicted proteins | sample SSMMMBAug17_FD_192440 | JGI IMG/M metagenome (GOLD analysis project Ga0272440, IMG submission 192440) | Marine sediment archaeal communities from Little Sippewissett salt marsh, Falmouth, MA, United States - SSM-MMB-Aug17 | ecosystem: Environmental > Aquatic > Marine > Wetlands > Sediment ... | reverse complement strand
ACTGAAGTAACTGTCTTCCTTAAAGAAAAGGAAGAGGAAGATATGGACTTTACTCAGGATTGGTCCATTCGATCAATTGTTAAAAGACATTCAGACTTTGTCAGCTATCCCATCACGATGGATGTTGAAAAAGAAATTCCTAAAGAAGAAGACTCAGAAGAAAAAGATGAAGATAAAAAAGATACTGAAATACTGGGTCCTGATGGCAAACCTGCTGATAAAGAACCTGAAATTTTGGATCAGGATGGAAAACCCATTGAACAAGAACCTAAGAAAGTCATTGAAGAAGAAACGCTGAATTCAATGAAAGCCATATGGGCAAGATCCAAAAATGAAGTCAAGGATGAAGAATACAAAGAGTTTTACAAACACCTGACCCATGATCCCGGTGAACCAATGGACTGGATTCATATGAAAATGGAAGGCGCAACTGAGTACGATGCACTTCTTTATATTCCATCAATGCCACCATTTGATCTATTCAACCGCGATAGAAAACATGGTGTTGATTTATACTGCAAACGTGTATTCATTATGCATGATTGTAAAGAACTTATGCCTGAGTATTTAAGATTTATCAAAGGTGTTGTGGATTCATCAGATTTGGATTTAAATGTCAGCCGTGAAATACTACAGCAAAACCATATTGTTAGAAATATCAAAAAGAATATGGTCAAGAAAGTTCTGGAGACACTTAAATCTATGGATGATGAAAAATACCAAAAATTTTATGATAATTTTGGTATTACCCTTAAGGAAGGCATCCACACAGATTGGGAAAATAAAGACAAGATTGCTGATTTGCTCCGATTTAAAACGACAAAATCTGAAGACAAGATGATTTCTCTTAAGGATTATGTAGATCATATGCCATCAGACCAGAAAGAAATCTATTATCTCACCGGTGAAAAGATTTCCACCTTGTTGAATAGCCCGGCAATTGAAAAGCTGAAAGAAAAAAATTATGAGGTTTTACTGATGGTTGACTATGTTGATGAATGGGTCGTTCAATCTTTGACTGAGTATAAAGACAAAAAATTGAGAAGTGCTGAAAAAGGTGATCTGGATATTGAAAAAATTGATGATGATAAGAAAAAAGAATTCTCTGATCTGTTTGAACATATTAAAAAGACTCTGGACAACCAGGTCAAGGATGTTAAACCATCTGTTCGATTAAAAGACTCTGTTTCCTGTCTTGCTGGTGATGAATACGATATGAGTTCATATATGGAAAAAATCATGAAATCCGCTGGACATGATGTACCCCATAGCAAACGCATTCTTGAAATTAATATGGATCATCCCGTTACTGCCAAACTGAATGAAATGTTCAAGAATAATAAGGACGATGACAAAATTAAGGAATACATTCAGATTATATTTGATATGGCCATTATTGGCGAAGGCGGGAAAATTGAAAATCCAGGACAGTTTATTTCGCAAGTAGGTAACATGATGGTTTCGACCATGTAATAAAACATTACTCCTCAGAACATGTCCAGCAGGACATGTTCTGAGGAAACGAGTATTATTAATCTAATAATCAGGGATACTCTGACCAGCCCCAACCTTTTCTATATTTTTTTAATCAAGATTTTTTGTAGACTCAAAATTTTTCTTATTTTGAATATGTGTTCATAAAAAAGGCTTGACTCGCTTATTATAGTTTAGTATCAAAAAAAGTAATATAATCTCTTGATATAAATATTAAGGAATGCCTGAAAAATAAGTCCATTTTTTTTTATTAGACATTTCCGGTTATGCCTTGTCTCTACGTTCTGATACCGAAAATAAAACTTAAACCACAAACGAACAATATTAGAAATGGGGAACTTATCTTACAAGTATTCCTAAGTAAGTAATAGCAATAAGGAGTCAATTATGGCACAAGTAATTGCAGATCGTCGCGATATTGATTTTGTTCTGTATGAGCAACTACAAACAGAAAAGCTCACTGAACATGAGAGATACAAAGATCTCAATAAAAAAACGTTTGATCTTGTGATCAATGAAGCCCGAAATTTTGCGGTAAAGGAAATTCTGCCAACGCTGGCAGATAGCGACACAAATGGCGCACGCTTTGAAAATGGATCTGTCAAAGTTCCTGAATCATATCATAGCATTTACAAGAGTTTTTGCGAAGGAGACTGGATCGCCATGTGCGATGATCCAGAAGTTGGCGGACAAGGAATGCCTTTAACCATTGGTCAGGCGACATTGGATTATATGATTGGTGCCAGCTTTGCTTTTGTGGCGTATGGCATGTGCGGTCATGGTACAGGCAAAATGATCGAAATTTTTGGCACTGAACAACAAAAATCATTATACCTTGGCAAGTTGTACTCCGGTGAATGGGGTGGTACCATGGTGTTGACTGAACCTGAAGCAGGCTCTGATGTTGGTAATCTGAGCACTACGGCCAGGAAAAATTCAGATGGTACGTATTCCATTACAGGTAACAAAATCTTTATTACCAATGGCGAACAGGATCTGACTGAAAATATTATTCATCCGGTTCTTGCCCGAATTGAAGGTGCTCCGAAAGGTACCAAGGGGATTTCTCTTTTTATTGTTCCCAAATACTGGGTGAATGATGATGGTTCAATGGGTGAAAAAAATGATGTTGTATGTACAGGTATTGAAGAAAAAATGGGCTTACATGGGAGCGCCACTTGTGCACTGTCTTTTGGCAGTAAGGGTGAATGCAAAGGTGTATTATTGGGTGAAGAAAATAAAGGGATGCGGGTCATGTTTCACATGATGAACGAAATGCGTCTTGCTGTTGGGATTATTGGTTTATGCAATGCTTCATGCGCGTATCTATATGCTTTGGATTATGCCCGACAACGCAAACAGGGTCGAGATATCGACGAAATTTTAAATCATGAAGCGCCACCCGTTCCAATTATTAATCATCCAGATGTTCGCCGCATGCTGATGTGGATGAAAGTCCATGTTGAAGGTATGCGCAGCCTGATCTATTTTGTGGCCAATTGCTTTGATTATGAGCTTTTGATTAAAGATGAAAAAGAAAAAGCCCATTATCAGGGATTAATTGAAATTCTTACACCAATTGTTAAATCCTACTGCACAGATCGTGGATTTGATGCCTGTGTTCAGGCAATTCAAGTCCATGGCGGTTATGGTTATACAAAAGATTTTCCTGTTGAACAGTTGATGCGAGATTCAAAGATTAATTCTATCTATGAAGGAACCAATGGTATTCAGGCAATGGATTTATTGGGACGAAAGTTGGGAATGAAAAAAGGCGCTGTTTTTATGGGCTTTTTGGAAGAAATGAAAAAGACCGCCACACGTGCTAAAGGGATAGATACACTCGCCAGCTTGGGCGATACCCTTGAAAAAACCGGTGATCGACTGGCTGAAGTAGCCATGCAATTGGGTCAAAAAACCATGACAGATATGAAAACCGGTTTTGCACACGCCACCCCATTTTTAGAATCCATGGGTGATATTGTCATGGCATGGATGCTTCTCTGGCGCGCTTGTGTGGCACAAGAAAAGCTCCTTGATAAACCTAAAAAGAAAGATATTAATTTTTACGAAGGTCAAATCAAATCTGCAGGATTTTTCTTTCATACAATTTTGCCTGTAACCCATGGCAAAATGAATGCGATCACCCATGCAAGTTCTGAAGCAATTGACATCTCTGATGCTGCTTTTGGCGGATAATTCAATATAAGCTGTTTCTCTTACCGCTACTAAACTCTGGAATGTCCAAGAATTGGTTCCCACGCTGGAGCGCGTGGGAACGTCAATAATTCCAGGAGCATACAAGTCATTGAAACCTGAAAATTAATTAATCAAGCAGACTAACCTACTAATTTTTATGCTTATATCCGTAAAATAGGGACGTAAAATCTAGTTTCATTTTTAGTTTAATTAATATTCTTATGCAAACTAATTTTTTCTAAATACATATTATTACGCAATATTTCCAATGTTTTGCAAACATATTTCCTTAATTCAGAAAAAAACAATGCATTTGACAGACAATTCAATTATGATTATTATGAATAGCTTGAAAGACAAAAATAAATAAGGAAAAAACATGCAAAAAAAGCCAGGTATACTAGTTGTTGATGATACCGAATTGAATATTGATATTCTCATGGGTATCCTCAAGCATTATGATGTCATTCCTGCTTTAAATGGTCATGATGCCTTACAAATTGTTTTGGAAGAAAAAATCGATTTGATCCTATTAGATGTTGTTATGCCTGATATGGATGGATTTGAAGTTTGTAAGCGGTTGAAGGAAGGAGAACGTACAAAAAATATTCCAGTCATTATGGTCACTGTCAAACATATGGAGCAGGACATTGTTAGAGGATATAGTCTTGGTATTGTGGACTATATAGTCAAGCCATATAATCCTGTAGAACTATTGGAAAAAGTTAAAATACATTTGGATCTATATGCCTGTCATTTGAATATCAATACACAAAGGCTCTGTCAATTAACAGCCCAGACCATAGTAAAAGATATGTTGATACATCTTGATAATTATTGGAAATATTTAGCGACACAACAAGATCAAATGACAGATTTTTCTAAAACACTTGATTCATTTATCAACTTTTATAACGATGATAAACAAGCCCAGGTCTTTACAATTCGAAAAGCCATTTCTTATGCAGAAAATATTGTCCAGGCAAGTTTTCTAAATAATCATATTCAAGTACAAATATCTGAAAAACACCCTGCAAGAGCGAGTGGGAACATTCAAGAGTATGCACAGGTGATTGTCAATGTCTTATCCAATGCCAGGGAAATACTGTTAAAAAGACAAATCAAAAAACCCAAAATTGCAATTGAAATCTGCATACAAAATGAAAAATCTTACGTGATATTGCGCGACAATAGCGGCACTACCAATCAAGAAGATATGGATCATCTTTTTATCCCCTCCCACCAAATGACGGAACATGAAAATAATATTAAGCTCTATTTGGCAAAATCCATTATCGAAAAATTAGGTGGAAAAATTAATTGTATCCAATGGCAATTGGGTATGGAATATTCTATAATTCTATAATTCTATAATTCTATAATTCTATAAAAGGAAAAAGGATCTATTTAAATGATTAAGAGACTCCTGATTTGCCTATGCTTGTATATTGGGCTTGTACAGGGACAAGATATCTTTGCATCCCACAAACAAACAGTCAAAATAGGCGTTCTGGCAAAAAGAGGTGTATCCCATTGCCTGAAAAAATGGTCTCCCACAGCAGACTACCTTTCAGAAAAGTTGCCTGATCATGCCTTTGAAATTGTTCCAATTGATTTTGAACAAATTAATTATATGGTGTACAGCGGACAAGTGGATTTCATTTTAACCAATTCCGCCATTTATGTTGAATTAGAAATCAAATATGGTGTGAACAGAATTGCAAGCTTAAAAAATAAGCGACTTCTAGGTACTCATACCTATTTTGGAGGTGTAATATTTTGTTTAAAACAAGATAGAAATTTGGAAAAGTTGGTTGATCTCAAAGGCAAAAGTTTTATGGCAGTTAAAGAAAACTCCTTTGGCGGATGGTTGATGGCCTGGCGGGAACTTAAAGAAAAAGGGATTGATCCATTTTCCGATTTTTCTTCATTTTCATTTGGTGGAACCCATGATGCTGTAGTTCTCGCTGTAAAAAATAAAGTGGTTGACGCTGGCACTGTAAGAACTGACACACTAGAACGTATGCAATTGGAAGGAAAAATAAATCTTGAAAATTTTCATGTCATTCATGATCATGAAGGAGATTTTCATCCCCCATACTTACATTCCACACGCATGTATCCGGAGTGGCCAATTGCCAAAATCAGTCATACATCAGATACACTGGCGGAGTCAGTGGCCATTCAATTGATTGGTATGCCTCATAATTCAAAAGCAGCAAAAGCTGCATCCTGTAGTGGATGGACCATTCCATTGAATTATCAATCTGTCCATGATTGTCAAAAAGTTCTTGGATATGGGCCATATAAAGATTTTGGTATGATTACCCTGGATGATGTTTTTCAGAAATACTGGCCGATAATTTTACTGACATTGGTTTTATTTATCATTATGACCTTTTCAATCATTTTGTTTATTCATTTTAACCGAAAAATTAAAGCCTCAACGTTTCACCTTCAGAAGGAAGTTGAAGAACATAAAAAAACAGCTGAAGAACTTCAAAAAGCAAAAATTGAAGCTGACCTCGCGAACAAAGCCAAAGGGGACTTTTTGGCAAATATGAGCCATGAAATACGTACGCCAATGAATGCCATTATCGGCATGACCTATCTGATGAAACAAACGGATTTTACACCCAAACAAAAGGACTATATTAATAAAATTGAAAATTCAGCCAATGTATTGCTAGGGGTAATCAACGATATCCTTGATTTTTCCAAAATTGAAGCTGGAAAACTTGAAATTGACACCATTGATTTTAACCTGCATTCAGTTATCGAAAATGTGACAACAATGGTAGAATTGAAAACAACAGAAAAAAATCTTGATTTTATTGTATCATATGATCAGGGCATGAATATGAATCTGCATGGAGATCCATTGAGATTGGGACAAATTTTGACCAATCTGGTTAACAATGCCGTAAAATTTACTGAAAAAGGTGAAGTGGGAATTTATATCAAATCAATCGATAAAGATTTTTATCGTTTTGAAGTGCGTGATACAGGAATTGGCCTGACAAAAGAACAGCAAGCAAAACTATTTCAATCATTTTCACAGGCGGATTCGAGTACAACACGAAAATATGGTGGAACCGGTTTGGGGCTGGCGATTTCCAAACAGCTTGTGCATTTAATGGAGGGGCGTATCTGGATTGAAAGTGAGTATGGAAAAGGCAGCTCATTTATATTTGATATTTTTCTTAAAGAAACTTTTCAAGCGGATGTTGAAAAAAAACAATTTTCAGATAAAAGAATTCTGATCGTTGATGATACACCATCATGGCAAAACATTCTAAAATCACTGTTAAAACAATATGCTATACGCGTTGACATTGCAAATTCTGGTGAAGAAGCCATTAAAATGATTTGCAATGAAAACAGACATTACGATCTGGTTATGATGGATTGGCGTATGCCTGGCATGGATGGTATTGAAACGACAAAAATAATAAAAAAACACGGTAAACATTTGCCAACAACAATTATCATGGTCTCATCATTCAGCCAGGAAACAGTTGTTGAAGCAGCAAAAAAACAAGGCATTGATATTTTTCTTCACAAACCCATTGATCCTTCTTTGCTGTACAATGTAATCATGGATGTCTTTGCTAACAGAATACAAAAAGAAAGCGAGCAACAGATGGATACCAGTTTTTTAAAAAAAGAACTGACAAGCCTTAAAGGAAGTCATCTATTGCTTGTTGAAGATAATAGTTTGAATCGTGAAATTATTCATGGAATGATTGATCCCAGTGGCATCATTATTGAAGATGCATGTAATGGTAAAGAAGCTTTGAATAAGTTTCAACAGAATCAAAATAAGTATGAGTTAATATTGATGGATATCCAAATGCCAGTTATGGATGGTTATGAAACAACCCAAGAGATTCGAAAGCTGGATAAAAATATTCCAATCGTTGCTTTAACTGCTAATGCCTTGCTGAGTGATATCAAAAAAACTCAGGACTATGGAATGAATGCGCATTTGAATAAACCCTTAGAAGTTGATAAGTTGTTCTCTATCCTTCTTGAGTATGTAACGCCAAAATGCTCACCAGAAACCCTTGACATACAGCAAAATACCGCGTCTTCTCATACAAAACTACCGAAATTTAAACATATTGATACAATTGATGGCTTGAAACGTCTGGTAGGTGATACAGAATTGTATTCAAAAGTCTTAAAGGATTTTGCACAAGATTATCAAAATATTGTTGAAAAAATACGACAATCATTGAAGGATGACCGAAAAACCGCTAAACGTTTGACCCATACCATTAAAGGTCTGAGTGCCAATATCGGCGCAAAAAAACTCCATGAAGTGGCTGCCAAATTGGATGAGAATCTGGATGAAGCATTTATTCAATCTTTTGAAATTGAATTGATGAATGTTATTCATGAAATTAGAAAAAGTTCATTATTCGATCAACAACAGAATTCAACGATTAAAAAGGAAATTATATCGAAAGAAAAACGTGATGAATTAATGAATGAACTTATGAATGCCATAAAAAAACGTCGTCCGCCATTAATTCAACCTCTAATTTCATCTCTTGAAACATATGAGTTGTCTTCTTCAGATACTGAAATGATTGAAACAATCAAGCCGTTCATCAAAAAATATAAATTTAAACAAGCTCTTGAAACAATCAACAAGGATTTTTCATGAATACAGAAGAAAAAGGTCAGATGACCATTCTTGTCGTCGATGATACAGAAGCAAATATTGATATGCTCTTAGCCATATTAAAAGAATATGATGTGATACCAGCAACCTCAGGTGAAGATGCCCTGTCTTTGCTTGAGCAGGAAAAAGTAGATCTTGTCCTTTTGGATATCATTATGCCTGAAATGGATGGCTTTGAAGTTTGTCGGCAAATAAAGAAAAATAAAGATACAACAGACATTCCAGTTATTTTTATCACTGCCAAAGATGATGAAGAAAGCATAGAGGAAGCCTATAAAATTGGCGGTGTCGATTATATTACAAAGCCTTTTCGACCGCGTGAGTTGATGGCAAGAGTGAAAACACATTTGCATCTGCAACACACAAAAAAACTAATGCAAAAACAAGTTGAATCGCAACAGGTGCTATTGCATGTATTGTGTCATGATTTAAGTAATCCACTGGGTGCGATCATGAGTTATTCGGAATACCTTATTGAATGTCCTCAAGATCAAGATATAATCAAAGATATTTTGTCTGCATCCCAGGATGGAATGAATATTATTGATCTGACACGACGCCTTATGGCAACTGAAGAAAAAGAAATGACTATATATCCGGTAAATATCAAGCATTCATTAGAGCAATCCATCACTATCCTCAAAGTAAAACTGGATAACAAAAAAATTAAGCTGAAATTGGATATTCCAGACAATATCATGGTCATGGCTGAAGAAATTTCTTTGGTACATACTGTATTGAATAATTTGATCACCAATGCGATCAAATTTTCCGAACCGGATTCATTGATCAAAGTATTTCTTGAAAACAGGACTCCACAAACAATCTGTATGATTATTCAAGATGCAGGAATTGGTATTCCAAAAGACTTATTGGATGTCCTGTTTGATGTGTCAAAAACGACAAACAGGATAGGAACAAATGGTGAAAAAGGAACTGGCTTTGGTATGCCTCTGGTCAAAAAATTTATGGAAAAATATGGTGGAAGTATCCATGTTTCATCCAAATCCATTGATGCATTTCCTGATGATCATGGCACAACAGTTTCTCTGACCTTTAATGTGCAATCATGTTAATTCAATCTAAAGCAGCCACTGATTTTGTAATGTTAGATCGCATCTATGATATTCAATCCGATACGATCAAAGGAATCAAATCGTTTTGCAATTCTCCTTCCTACCTTGCCATTGAATCTTGCGCACAGCTCGGCGCATTTCATATCCGATTTAACATTGGATTTTGCCGTCATGTGTTTTTAATTCGTGTTAAAGAGTATGATTTTCATCCGTGTGATATGCTTCAGGGTTTATTCTTAATTACGGGCACCTGCTTATCTCAGAGCACAGATGCTTTTTTATATGCGATTCAAATCATCCACAACAAACAAACTGTTGATAAAGGAAAGTTCCTTTTCGGTGTTGCGGACTATGACGAACGATTTGATAAATTCCGATTAACAAAGCATTATCAGGATATTTTTTTAAATTTGACGCGGTCTAAATTATCATATACTTTTTAATCCAGGGGTTTGAATTCCAGACTAACGAAAAGTTACTATAAGAGTTTTAAAGAAGTAATTTCAATAGCTTCTAAGATAATACTGACGCCAGATGAAACACTTATTTGTGTCAGAATTAAGTCAATTTCCATAGTGGGGTTCTAAGCGCAGACTGACAAATCGGTTCGATTTTGGACCAGCGGGGGCATCTGTACAGAAACCTACGGTTTTGATTTCAAACTAAAGCTCGTTTCAATTTAGTTGATACAAAAATATTACTTTAATACATGAATTAAATACCATGTATCAACAGCATATTATATCAAAAGACCTAACAGTTATTTTGTATCAACTAAATTGAAACG
>Ga0272440_1004299_pt1 | contig 10248 bp, 4 predicted proteins | sample SSMMMBAug17_FD_192440 | JGI IMG/M metagenome (GOLD analysis project Ga0272440, IMG submission 192440) | Marine sediment archaeal communities from Little Sippewissett salt marsh, Falmouth, MA, United States - SSM-MMB-Aug17 | ecosystem: Environmental > Aquatic > Marine > Wetlands > Sediment ... | reverse complement strand
ATTGACAATGGGATCGTTTTTTTTTTTGAGGTAGGGCACTGCCATAAAAATTTTTCTCTCGAATGATTTTAATCATATGTTCCCGCAAATGTTGATGAAGTTGATCCAACCAGTATAATAAGGACTGCTGTAATTTTTTTTGTTCCCATTGGGGTGAATTAATTTTTCCAAACAAATCATTGAGTTGGGTTTCTGCTTCCAGTTGTCTATCTTTCCAGATTTTCAGATCGGTATTCTGAAAATCATTTATTTTTAACGCATCAAGGAATTGATCATATATCTGTTTCGTCTTTTGAAGAATTTCAACAATATTTTTGAGATCTTCGGTAATACTACCATTTTTGTCCCATATATGATTAAAGGCATCTCTTGAAAATAGACGCTTCTGGTCTAAAGATTCACAAACTATTTGATGACGCACAATTGTTTTTCTAAGATTGTTCATTAACACATGGGATTGGAATGTTTCAAAATTTTCGCTGACATTCTTAAGGAGTACTGAATAATCATTCTGGCAGGATGGTTTCAGATTTTTGGGACAGGGCTTGTCTTTAACATCGGCCAATTGACTGAGAAGGGTTTGAAGATCTAAAAGAATAATATGAATATTACTATGAGTATTCGACAGTTTTTCAAGATAATCTTGATAGAAACGAACTGTTATATTGCCCTGGTTTGGACTTTGATCCACATTTTTTTGGCTGTCATAAAGCCAGTAACTGTAAAGATTCCCTAATCCAAGGCGAAGATAATAGGCCAGATGCTTATATTCTGATTTCGGTAAATAGAAATCATTCTTACAGTAAGCCCAAATATTCTTTGCAATACTTGCTTCTGATGGGGGTAATTGTTGGGTCAGTTGATATTGATCAATACTTGAAAGGGGTTTACCTGCCATTATCTGTAAACCTTGTCCCAATGTTTCAAGCAAACATTTTTTTTTTTGTGGCAGTTCTAAATTTTGTAATTTCATGCTGACTTGAAGTATAACAGGACGAAATAAGGCTTTTGTGCAAACCGAATTTTTAATCGTGGTTAGATCGTTTTGAACATCGTAGTCAATCCATAAATTATTTGCCACAATGTCTGGGGCATTGTTAAGTTGTTCCAGTATCTGAATCGCACTATCCGGGATAGATATATTGGATTCAGGCAATTGAATTACATGCCTGACTTGACTTTTTAAAGTTGTATTCAAGTCAATCGTTTGATCTCGAAACTGGCGGTAATCTCTTATGAGAAACGAGGCAATCAACACAATGAGAATAACAGTTAGAAGAAACAGCACCAGTTTTTTCAATTCACTTTTAACTGCATCTTCTGATGGACTGACCAGGTGACGTTCCTGATAAACCTTATTCAAGAAATTGTGAAAAAAATAAGGTTTTTCAGACTTTATTCCCAGAAAGTAGAAACCTCTCCAAATGCCGCCTTTAAAATCAATTTGAAAGATATGCCTGAAAAATGTGATGGCATGATCAGCCATGCTGTGAATTTCTTCATGAAATGCATATAAGGCAAAGCCAGTTCCTGTATCATTGAGTTTAAGCTGTCCATGCATTCCCCACTGTTTAAGGGTTTTTGAAATCTTATCAAAAGCCTTTTTCAGTTCATCCTCATCAAATCTACTATCAGGATTATTCCATCCAAAAATCTGCTCTGATTTTTCCTGGTTTTCAATCATTGTTTCTGTAAAGGCAGAAAACCCAAGAAGCGCTTCCATTTCTGACAAAGCCACATAAATAGGCGGGGTACTCCAGATTGCTTTGGAAAGATCAGCAAGTTGTTTTTTCAGATCTCTTGCATAATTGGCATAGTTTTTATGATCTGCATTGTTTAAGAGGATAGAAACAGGAACAGATAAAATAATACTATCAATGGGTAATTCTTTTCGATAGGATGCCAATTCATTGAAAAATATTTTCCAGTCATCATGATAAGTGAATTGTGGTATTTGAATAAAGACAAGCTGTTTGCTGACATACAGCACACATTTAACAATGCCCTCATCAATAAAATATGGATTAAACGGATTGTCAGTATCTAAAATTTTGGAATTTTTAGAAAAAAACCAGTTTGACAGATCAAATAATATCACCCATGATTTCTGTTCCAGTTTCTCAGGATTAAAATGTTTTATGGCAGCATGCAGACTTTCGCATAAATTGCTTTTAATCTTTTCATCTGTTCGTTGATCAGCCGGTTTTGTTTTGATTTTTTCTTTGACAAGTTTGAGCACATTGAACAAAATTAAGCCCACAAAAACGACAAGCACAACGAGCAATAATGTATTGATAATTACCTCATATCCAATATCTTTAAAGTTTTGAATAATCCCATATATAAAAAAGCCACCCAATGTGCTGCTAACTGCGATGCCCATTCTACTCATGATTATGTTTTTTAATTGCGAAAGCATTTGGTCGGTGTGTCTCCTGCCTGTTATTGTTGTTGATTATAAGTGGATTGTAATTGTTGATTTTGAATCTCTTGGACAATTTCCTCAATTGAATAAGTAACTTCATGTCTGAACCACAAACAGATAATCATTACAAGGAGTATTAATCCAGCGCATATTCCCAGATAAACATGCGAACTTAGTCTGGTATAAAAAGTTTTAGAACTTTTCTTACATTCATCAGCCAATGGTGTAAGTTTATAAGATTTATCAATGGATACAGTCAGTGGCGAAATGACATCTTCTTTAAATTTTTTTAATTCTGAATCATTTAATTTTCCTTGAAAGCCTAAAGCAAAGCAAATATAAAAAAATTCATTATTCATTTTTCCTATTCTGTTATAGACTTCATAAAATTCTTGCGCCCTTCTGCCTGGATTTTGAAATTTAAATTCTGGGTATTCATCAAGGAATTGTTGGTCCCAATCATCAAATTTATTTGAATTCACAATGATTTCATCGCATAACATGGCCATTGCATACTGAATGTCCTTTGTAATCTCATTTTTGGGCATTTTAAGCAATTCAACATTTAAAGTCTCATCTGATAATTTGTCCAGCTCTGATTTATAAGTTGTTAAGCGTTCTATCAAGTCATCATAGGTTTTTTGACGGTACAATCCGTCTGTATCATTTCGATCTGCTTTTTCCTTGAATTGAATAAGATAATCAATGATAGGCTGTGCTTTTTCTACAATCACTGACATTATTGCTTGTCCTGTTGCTTTAGTATTTTTTTAGTATATAATTCAAGTTTAGGATATTTTTGATATGAAATATTGTAAATCGTTAACGAAAATTTATTTCGCAGCATATCCAGGTAATCATTTTGATGAATCAATGGATGTATGGGTTCAAAATAGTGATAGCTTTGGTCTTTATTAAGACCTTCTGGTGCAGGTGTAATGCGTTTAAATTCAATACCAATATCTCCTCTTTTTACTTTATCCTGGATCACTTGCCTTGGTGCAATTTTCACTTTTGAATGAAGAAAATCATCATCGACTGCGGTTTGATTATCATCCGAAATAACACAGATGTACATGGGGGAATTGAAATCAATATCTTTTGTATCTATGTTACAGGTTCGGTAATTACTTTCCCCTTCCCTTTTGAATGTACTGGGCTTAAAATCAGGGGTAAGTATTCTTTTTAACAGTTCCATAATTGTTTTGATTAATCGGGGCATCACTTCAGTCAGGTTGTTGTGATCATAAGGCATTACTTTCATAGGAATATCCGGTGAAATCGCCTGTAATGAACCGGCCAGACGACACAATTCAAGGTACATGTGAAATGGGTGTGTTTGCGCTGCGGGCTTGAGAAGCTCATCAAGAATTCTGGTGTAGGATGCATATATCTGCAAACGTAAAATGTCATCCAGTTGCACAAAGTTCAAATCAACATTTTTCGTTCCGAATGCGATCACACGTTGATGGACTGAGTGAGTATTTGAATGCATATAATTGACGATATTTATAATTTGATTCTTTAAGATTTCAGACGCACACACATTTAAAATTGGCGGAATAAATTGACGATTGAATGACATTTGAATGCCATCAGAAAGAATTCGGCCAATGATAATCCATTCAAATTGTTTTTTTTTCTCGTTGCTTGGTGGATTTGAAAAATAAATTTTGCTTTGCCATATTTTTACGTGAACAGATTTGGATTGTGTGTTCGGGGTTTCTCCCATGAAATCCATTTCTTTTTTTACAAATGATTTTTTTTGAAGAGACCTTTCTTGATCATTCTCAACGACAGATTCATCTGCAACATCATTAACAACAGGTTCATCTTGAACAATTTGCTTAATTCCCAAAAAAACAAGAATTTCTCTATTTTGCAGCGTTTTCTCAGATATGGGGGCATCATCAACCACCGCATTGTCTGGGATATTGAGCCATGTACCATCTTCAAGACGAAGCCGTGCATGTTTGATTCTAAATAAAGGGCTCGAACCTTGCAGCAAATCATAGTCATAATCAATTTGTGATGCCAATCCCCAATTATAGGGTAAATGCCGGGCCTGTTCACGATTTTGATTTAATATATTGCGATCCGATGCCTGGAAATGATGCGGATGCAATGGCATGCCTTCAGACCAGAGTATGGGGGCATTGTAAGTCATTGTGACTCCTTGATATCAATCAAAAAATGATGTCAAAATATTTAATGTCAATTTGGATAAAAGTAAATTTGTAGCATAATCTAAATATAAAAATCAAGGGATAATTGTTTTTGTTTAAAAGTTTAAAATATTATAATCTTAATAATAGAATAAGCAATGGCAATCGGAAGTGTTGAATAATTGATATTTCTTGGATTCGCTACATGTAATAAACAAATTTAAGCCCCCTGTAAAATAGAATAATCTTTTTGTTTATGTTCGGGTAAATGTTTTTTTTCAATATCCTGGAAATAATCTTTCGACAATTGTTCTTTGCCATATTTTCTTTGTTGCATTGCTTTTTCAAGCATTTTCTCTGCATACCAGCGTTCATCCTGATGTTGAATTGCTGGTGGACCAATACAAAAATATACAATTAATACAATGCCAGAAAAAATTGTCAGGATAACAATGTTAACTTGGGGTGAAAATTGTCTCAAATGATCTCTTTTTCTTATTTCACGATAACTCAGAAATAAAAGGAGTAATGTAAGCGCAGGAATAAGAATCAGGTACATAAAGTGAATATTTTTCTTGTCTAGTAAGGATTGAATGATATCACCTGGAGAAGAAAATACATCCGAATAATCTTTCAGTACTTTTAACTCATCAGGCGTAATATTGGATTCTGAAAAGACAAGATAAATTGTTCCAATGTTCAAGTTGTCAGATAATAATGCCTGTTGATAAGTTAATACGGATTGATCATTATCTAAGAGCCATTCCTGGAGTTTGTCATTAATAATGAATATATTTTTGATTTTATTGCTTGCATATTGATTTTGATCATATTTATCAAACCAGATGTTTAGCTGTCCGATACTCTCAAGTTTACTATAAAATGACGCATTTGTAATATTTTTTGTTAAGATTGCTTCCAAGGTATAAGGTGAAAGACTCCGAATAAATTTGTCCATGTTTGAATAAAAAGATCGTTGTGCTTTATTTTCATAAAATTCTTCAATAATAGTTGCCAGACGATCTGCTTTCTCCTGACTGTAAGTCAGAAAATATGGTTTTTGTGAACTTTGCGTGAGAAAAAAAAAGATCGTTATGATTGAAACAATTATTGAAAACAGTATGATTAATATACTGGAATTTTTCATCGTCTTTTTCTCTTTATTTATATAATTTTTCGCAATTCTCGTGGACAAATATAGACTGCCACAGATTTATACTTCTAAGGCAATATTGCCGATTCGACCCAAATGTATTTCTGACCAAACATGGAAAAATATTTTCCATTATGATACAAATCTTTCAACTTGTCATGACTTTCACACAAATAGTTTCCTAACTGATCTAAGATACTGGATTCAAAATCAAGCTGGTTTTGCGCGATTTGTTTATAAGGTACTTTGAGAAGTGGATGTTGACTTCTTAATGAGATTCCATATTGTTTTTCATAAAGTTCCTGTGTGCTTTTCGATTGATCGATAAAGTCTGGATCAATCACACCAATCAGTGCTTTTAAGAATTCAGTCCAAATGGTTTTAATATTTTGTGGATGAAGTTGACATTGATAATTTTCTTTAAGAAAGGATAGGGGCGCCAAGAGGTTTTCCACTTCTTTTTTCTGGAACAAAACCATTTTTTCAAATTGGGGAGGATCATTGTTGTATGTTTCACCAGGTCGTTTATACATGACATATGCATCAGTAAAAAATTCGGGTGCTTTATTAAGGTATTCATTTAATTCACTGATCCCGAGTTTGCGAATCAAGTCTTCTGAATGCGCTTTGCCAGGATATTTTTCTTTTGCAAGATTTGATCCCAGCTTATGAATTAACTCTGTCAAAATTCCCAGCATCAGTTGGGGCCTGAAAGAATAATTTGGGGTGCTGGTATCATGCTGGAAAACAATTTTGTCCTTGATTCGTATCTTTTCTAATAGATCCTTCGTTTCAAAAAGTTGTTGGGTTAAAAGATCTATCTGGGTTTGAACCTGTTTGTTAAATTGGTCCTGATAGGAATCATTCACTGTTAAACATTCGAGTGCCCAGCGGCTGTTTGAAACAGGACAGCAGAGATTATCACAGCAACTATTGGCTGATGTTTTATTTACGATATTCTGAAGGTCATTTTTGATATGATTATAGTCTGTTTCTTTCACCATCAGATTCTGATTTTCAAAGTTAATTGCTTTGGCAAGTTCCTGACTGGCAATACCATGAATGATTGAACGAATATCTTTACAAAATGATCGTTGTGCAGATTCATATGCATGATCACGTGGTTGATTGAGTATCTGTATTGTACTGAAAGAAATATTTCTTTCAATCAATAGATTTGATATTTTTTTGGGGCTTAATTGATCTTTTCCGCGACTGTCGTTTCCAGCATCACCAATAAGAATGATCTGTTTCATGGCCTTTGCATTCCAGTTCATGGCAATGGCAGCATCCTGAATGCCACGAAATAAGGCTTCAGGATAATAGGCTGGATCCCCTTCAGTTTCGTGGCAAATTGTTACTTTGATGTTTTTCAAGTACAATTCAATTTCAGTTTGATTGTTTGTTAACTGTCCGAGTATTTCAAAAACATCGGGCTGACATTTATAATCCCGATAAACAGCAATGCCAAAGCGAAGTTCATTCTTTGGCAATTCCAAATCCATTTTTTCAGTTCCTTTTCTCTGAAGTTTTTCCTTTTCCCTGAAATCATCCATAATTTTTTTGGCAATTTTGATTGCCAGAGGGATATACTTTTCCATGCTTTTTGTGGCATCAATTAAAAAAACAACATCACGTCCAGTTGGCATACTGCCTTCGATTACCTGAATCACTGCTGGAATGGCATTGGATATACCAATATGAAATGGCTCATTAATGTTGCTTTTTTCAATGACAGCATAGCGGAATGCATCAAATGGCCAGGGTTTTTTATCAATTTTATTTTCATTGTCCGGACTGATTACCAAAATATTGTTTTCATTAACACATGAAGGAATCACATTACACGATGGGTAAATATCTGTTTGATTGTTCTCGTAATAAGAATTCATATTGGTTTTATTTTTAAAAAAATAAATGGGGTGTTTTCGTTTGGGATTGGGTTGAAGTGCCTCCCTGGTATTCCATATCAATACACGTTCAGCCGGCACCCATCCAAGCAGCACTTTTTTTATTGAATGGCTGTATTCATCAGGCGCTAATGGGAAAAAAACCCCCAGTTTGCCAATCAGTAAATACTGCGGTATTTGTGCACTGGGAAAAAAGCTGTAAATGTTTGCAAATTCCAGGATCTTGATTTCTGGGCCATATGGTTTCGCTGTTTCTGATGGAGAACGTAATGGAATAACTGTGTTGACATTGCCTTCTATACGTTTCAATCGATTGACCAAAAGCGCCTTATAGGTTATTGTGTTCTGAGTGCGAAGGGCATGGGGAATTGTGATAAAATGTTCAATTCTTCCCCATCCCTTAATATTTTGATCATCAAATTTTTCTACATTCAGGTAGCGTCCTTTTTTTTCCAGTACCCTGAATTTTTCTAAAAAAGTCGTTTTGTATACAGACTTTTTTGATGATAGATCATCAACTAAGACCAGATCATCTCTGTTTGCAAAAATATACCAATCATAGTATTTCTTTATATGTATCAAGATCCCACAGTTCCTCTGGCGAATTATATTTAAAAGGATTGGGGGCTTTCAAGTAGGCGTTTGCCTGACTATATGAAAGCAAAATACATACTACAGCCAATACATATTTGACTTTACATGGCATAAAAAAACTCCATTGAAATTATTGGTTTTGCTTAAAGATATCTTTTAATGCATCCCGAATATCATTGGCACTCTTGCATGGATAAAACTTGCCATTTGTATTTTGTGCCAATTGTTGAAGCGATTTTCCACGCGGTTTTCCGCCAGAATAAATATAGATACAAGAAAATTCAATTTTCTGTTCTTTACTTTGAGGTTTAAGTAAGGCCATTTCATTTTCCAGATCATCAGGAACAATAAAGGTGCGTCTTGATGAAACAATATAGACCAGTCGTCGCAAGCCTTGAGCATAAGAAAATGAATGAACAGCCTTCTTGAATTGTGCCCGAAATGAACTATCTGCCTGAAACATGGGGAATGAATCTTTGACTTCACCGATGGTTTCCATAAACTGTAATTGATCCTGATACCCCAATGCCGGTTGTAAATCAATGGTTTTTCTGTCAATGCGATATTTTTCCAAGGCTTTCATATATTTGGTAAGACCTTGTCGTGCTTTGAGAAAATCAACGGCTTTAGGATCATCACCCGCCGCTTCAATAATTACCCTTGCATGGATTGGTTTGATCGGAATTGCATTTATTTTATTCTGTGCTGAACGAAATTTTTCTTGTGCGGATTGTAACTTTTTCAATTTTTCCATTAGGTCTAAGGCCCTGTCTGTTTTAAGCGCCTTAACACTTCGTTTTACATTTTGAGCCATGTTATCAGGTACAGATACTTTATTTGGATGAACCAAAAATGTCATTCGCTCAATTTTTTGATCAAAGGTAATAAGTTTCTTCTCAAGAGATTTCAATTGTTTGTTAAACGTTTTCCGGGCAATTGACTGAATACTGTTCATGAACATTTCAGAACTTTTTATGGCGAGATTGGCCTGTTTGATGGCATCATCATACAGTTTTTTATTAAACGCATTGTTTGCATTGGTGTAATAATTTTGAAGCAACTGAATTTTATTGGATGTTTTGATACCATATGTTTTACTCAAATTATCTGCAAAAGTTCTGGCTTCATCTGTTAATTTTTTTGCAGATGCGATGCGTTTTTGTGCCGCAATGCGAATATCCTTATTTATTATCGAGCTCACAGCGGATTCGGCAATATAATTTGCGCTTTTTGCCTTTTTAATGGCATCCTTACACATATTTTCTTTATGTGCTTTTTTTGCGGCATTAAGTTGTTCCCTGGCACGATTGATAATATTCTGATCATTTACATTTGCGGGTTTAAAAGAGTTAATCAGTTCTTCAGCTTTATCAATATTCAATTGCGCAGTATGACATACAGATTCCAACAACTTTGCAATCATGCCACTGGATCGTTCCAGTTCATCAAAAGCGTTGACAATTTCAACGTTTTTAGCCAGGCTTTCAGCTTTCTTCATTGATGCGTCCACCTGGCTAAGATCTGCTGATGCATCCAATTGACCGATATACGTATTTAAATGATAAATTTGGTTGTAAACTGCTTTTTTCATTTTGTTAATAACGAGGGCTTTATCAGATTCCACTTTGGCAATCAGTGTTTGGGCTTTGTCCAGTTCATTATCTTTGATGGCAGATACGGCTTGACCATAGTAACGTTTCATTTGTTCACATTCTGAAGATGCATGTTTTGAGCCATTATTTTGATCAATTTTATCTATTTCGGCGTTTAGTTGAATGATTCTTGATTCGAGTTTTTCTTTTAACTGAATATCAATCTCTGGTTTTTTAGGCTCGGGTTCAGGTTCTTTGGGTGTTATAGCTTTGGATTCACCAAAATAATACCTGGCAACAAGGTTTAAGCTGCTGAATTTTACAAAATCAACATCACCAATGCCCATATTGGTTGTCAGTTCCATGCCCAATGCCCACTGTTCTTTGAGTTTCCAATCCATGCCAAGTC
>Ga0272440_1004298_pt1 | contig 10253 bp, 9 predicted proteins | sample SSMMMBAug17_FD_192440 | JGI IMG/M metagenome (GOLD analysis project Ga0272440, IMG submission 192440) | Marine sediment archaeal communities from Little Sippewissett salt marsh, Falmouth, MA, United States - SSM-MMB-Aug17 | ecosystem: Environmental > Aquatic > Marine > Wetlands > Sediment ... | reverse complement strand
GCAATTACTGATACGATTAAAATGACATACATAAAAAGTCCACCCTGATGAATGACCTCAATCATGTTATCCTCCTGTTTGTTTGAGTTAAAAAAAATTGTAAATTCAATGAACGTTGATCTCTATTAGAGCATCATATATGCCATTGGGAAAAAAAAATGAAATGCATGAAAAAAGAATGGGTGGATATTTGTAAATAATTGATATCAAAGCTAATATTTTATATAGGGTTTATAAAAAAGATAAATACATTTGTTAGAAACAATTAGCATATTATTTATGACATGTAAAAAAATTACACTTATTGATTGTAAATGGAATTTGCGATGTAAACGATTTTACATATATAAAAATTTGAAAATCCTAATATCAATAATAGAAAATTCATATCATATTATTGTTCATTATCAAAGCTTTCCATGGTGCCCACTTTTTATTGGAAAATTTTTCGTTCAGCATCTATGCGAAAAACATTTTAAAATTAATTAAAAAAATCTGTCTTGACAATGGGGGCGACCATATTATCATAATAGAATAATCGCATAGGTCTAAAAGTGTTGTTTTTTTCATAATAAAAAATAACACTTTTTGACCTATGCGAAAATAATATATTAATGTCAGGCAGATAATATTTTTTGAACCAGAATCATAAGGAATTGACATCATGTATTCATCTTCCAAAAAGCATCCATTTATATTGGCGATGGTGATTTTATCATTAAATTTCAGGGTATCAACTTTTGCAGAAGATTTACCTTTATTTCCCCAAAGCCCTTTTATTCAAACAGGTGAATTTACCCCGGCAATCCCAGTAATTGGGTGTGATTCACCCATATTTAATTTTTCACATGTCATTGATGGCACAATCATTCATCATACCTTTATTATAAAAAATGATGGTGATAGTTTGCTGAAAATTCAGAAAGTTAAAACTGGTTGTGGTTGTTCCACTGTAGATTTTGATACAGCTATTGAACCAGGGAAAACTGGAAAAATTGCTTTAAAAATTGATACTGATGGATATGGCGGCACGTTTTATGAAGATGAGATTGTTGTTGAATCAAGTGATCCACAAACACCTGTTTTCAAGCTGAAAGCCAAAGGCCCGGTGGATGCTTTGGCTGTCATTAAACCCAAAGGGGTGTCATTCAAAGGAAACGCACAAGATACCCATAAAACAAATGTAATGATTGAACCTAATGCTAATTACCGATTTCATATAACCGGTATTGATCAGGGAAAACTAAAAGATAAAATAAAATGTACTCTGGACAAGCAAAACAATTACTGGCAACTGACCATTCTCAATGTGATGAAACAACCAGGCCGGTATTGGGGGAAAATACAGATTCTAACCGATCATCCTCAAAAAAAATCTCTCGATCTTTGGGTCTCAGCAGTTCTGAAATAAACAAACAAAAAGGTTCAGGCGTATTAATTCGTGTTGATCGATCAAATCATTCATGGATATCGCATCCGAGGCATAAACATCCACCACTGGATTTACTATTTATTCAATCTGGTTTGCAAAAAATCAAATGTTCCACTTATCTGATAGATATGTGGGGAAATCATCATTCAATAGAAAAAATTTCAAAGCACATTATTTCAACGCATGTTTTTTTTGCAATCATTAAAGCTTATAGCTGGTGCATACAAGAAACCATTGCGCTTGGAAAATATTTAAGAAATCATAACATCATAACCATTGCTGTAGGGCAACATGTCCATTGCGCATCAATCTTATGCAAAGAAAAAAAATCTTTTGTCAACACCTGGTCAACTGCATTTGATTATTCGATTATGGGTAATCCTGAATCAGAATGTATTCGTTTCATCAGTCAATTATTGAATGATTCAGATAATGTTTCATGTAAAAGATATCAACACTTTCAGCATACGTATGAGCCTGATATCAAGGATTTGCCTTTTCCTCAATTTACTTATAGAATGATGATTGACTATGCATTTCCCTTTCCTGTTTCTCAACTCAATCATATCAAAAAATGGGCCTATATCCAGACATCGTGGGGATGTCCACATAACTGTTTACATTGCTCGGGCGCTGTACGAAAATCATATGGAAAAAAGCTTTATAAAAGAAATCCATCAACAATTATCGAAGAAATAAGATTTCACATACAAAAAGGAGCTCAGGCCATATGTTTTGAAGATGATGCTTTGTTTACAGATAAAGACCATATCCGATTACTTTTACAACAAATGCAACAGAAATCACTTAATATTCCCTGGATGGCACATGCTCGACCTGATGAATTGGATGAATCGATATTGAAAAGTGCTGCATCAAGTGGATTGAAACTGTTGAAAATCGGGGTAGAATCCGGTTCTCCTAAACAAATCGAAATCATTGAAAAAGCCACTTGCGGTAAAGAATGGATTGCCCAGGTAAAACATGTTTTTAAGCTGTTGAAACAGTTTAAGATTGCCAGTGTTGCTATGTTTATGATCGGTACACCCGAAGAAACAGTCTCTGATATTGATCGTTCCATAAGTCTTGCAAGGGATATTTCACCAGACTATATACAGGTTCAACGATTTACTCCTTATCTGGATACTCGTTTTTATCAAACACTTTCAAAGAAAGATCGCAGAACCATTAATACATTGTCTTGTTATCATTATAGTTTTAATAAATGGTCTGATGTTGGAATGTCTGAAAAACAATTCAATCACTATCACATTCATTTTTACAGATCATTTTATTTACGTGTCAGCTTTATAATGAAATTTTTAAAAAAAAATAAATTCCTGTTAGCCCAAAAATCTTTTTTAATTGAGCGATTAAAAAACGTTTTAATCAATCATAATCATGGAGGACTATATGATTGTTCAATGTGACAATTGTCAAAAAAAATATCGTGTTGATGACAGCAAAATTATGCAAAAAAGTTTAAAAGTTCGTTGTTCAAACTGTAAGCATACTTTTTTAGTAAAAGCTTCACATAAAGTATCAGAAAATAAAAATCATTCAACCGCCCCAAAAAATCATGAAATTGCTCAAGAATCAGTAAGTGAACCATCAACACCAGAAACACAAAAAACTGTAAAAACAGAAATTCAACATCTTCCGGATTTTGCCGAATGGGATGATGATATTATCGTCGTAACACTTCCAGGAGATACACTTGATGCTGCTAACTGTCAGGATTTTAAAGATGCTGTCCATGCAATACTTGAAACCCCTAACAACGTTATTTTTAATCTGGAAAAAATCAATTTTGTTGATAGTTCAGGATGCGGTACATTGAATGCCAGTATCAAACGAATTAAAAAACATGGGGGAGATATCAAAATTTGTAATGTTCTGGATCAGGTAGCGGCTATTTTTCGCTTAATCAAACTAAATCGTGTGTTTCACATCTGTGATACCAGAGAAGATGCCATTTCTGCCTATCGTTCTATATCGGTTTGACATGAATTGTAATATCATATAAGTAAAGATGTTTATAGATAAAAAACGAATTTGCCCTAACCCTTTTCCAACAAGGAGGAGAAAGTGACTTTAGAAAATTCAATTATAGTTCTTGCCAAAGCAGCACGTCAGTCTGCTCGAAAAATAGCTGTTTGTTCAACAACAAAAAAGAACGAAGTGCTTGAGGCCATTGTAGAAAAGCTTGCATCCCAAAAAACAAAGATTCAAGCTGAAAACCAAAAAGATCTGGATTATGGTAGAGAAAAAGGATTATCAAATGCAATGATTGATCGCCTGACATTATCTGATAAAGTGATCAATAGCATGATTCAAGGATTAAAAGAAGTCGCATTACTACCTGATCCTGTTGGTTCTGTGAAAGATTCATATGTAAGACCTAATGGATTAAAGGTTTCTCGTGTTCGTATTCCGCTGGGCGTTATTGGTATTATTTATGAATCACGTCCCAATGTCACCATTGATGCTGCTGCATTATGTTTAAAAGCTGGAAATTCGATTATTTTGCGAGGTGGTTCTGAAGCTTATCATTCGAATATGTTTTTGTCGTCTCTAATTCATGAAGCTCTGGAAGATTGTGGCTTACCTGGAAACGCTGTTCAATATGTTCCAACACGCGATCGCGCAGCCATTAATGTTATGCTGGCCCAAGAAGAATATATTGATCTAATTATTCCAAGAGGTGGTGAAGGTCTTATCCGATTTGTCGTTCAGCATTCAACGATTCCTGTATTAAAACATTACAAAGGTGTCTGTCATGTTTATGTGGATGAAGGTGCTGATCTGTCCATGTCTGAAAATATTTGTTTTAATGCAAAAGTTCAACGTCCTGGTGTTTGTAATGCAATGGAAACCATGTTGGTTCATAAAGCCATAGCACCAACCTTCCTTCCGGCAATGGCGCGTCATTTTTTGGATTCAGGTGTTGAATTACGTGGATGTCCAAAAACCTGTGAAATTTTTCCGAAGGCAAAGCCTGCTACAGATGATGACTGGGGAACTGAATTTTTGGATATGATTCTGGCTGTTAAAGTCGTTGATACAATTGACGAGGCCATTGCTCATATTGATCAATACAGTTCCAATCATACTGAAGCCATTGTAACTAACGATTATAGCCGTTCCATGAAATTTGTTCATGAAGTTGATTCCTCGGTTGTACTGGTCAATGCATCCACACGATTTAACGATGGTGGACAATTGGGATTGGGGGCTGAAATTGGTATCAGCACATCAAAACTTCATGCATTTGGTCCGATGGGCGCTGAAGAATTGACTGGAACAAAATTTATTGTTTTGGGAGATGGTCAAATTCGTGAATAAAATGGAGCGTCTGGGGATATTTGGCGGTACATTTAATCCAATTCATTTTGGACATTTGAGAGTTGCGGTTGAAGTGAGGGAATTGTTTTCATTGGATTCTATATTATTTATTCCCTCAGCTCAACCGCCTCATAAAAATTTATCAAATATTGCTAATCCAAAAGATCGCCACTATATGACGCAATTGGCAATTCAGTCCTATCCCTTTTTTCAGTTATCATCCATAGAGCTTGAACGAGAAGGATTGTCATATACTATTGATACGATCAAATCGCTTCAACAACAATATACCCCAAATATACAATTTTTTTATATGATTGGTATTGATGCCTTTTTAGCCATTCACACATGGAAAAATTTTCAAAATCTTTTTAATGAAATTCCATTTATTGTCATGTCCAGACCGGTGAATGAAGACAATAACATTGCCTGCATGTCTATAGCCAACAATTCATTAATTGATTATATACACACAACCATTTCAAAGGACTATGCTCACAATAATGAAAACAAATGTTTTAACCATCCAAACAAACAACCTTTATACTATTGTCAGGTAACATCTTTAGATATTTCTGCCAGTAAAATCAGACGATTAGTCAAAATGAATCAATCCATTCATTTTTTATTACCAGATAATGTTATTCACTATATGACTCACAAACAACTTTATAAAGGAATCAAACAAACATGATGAATATTTCAGATGAATTGGAAATTTTTGCGAAACCATATATTGAAGCACTTATAGAAAAAAAGTGCATTGATCCTGTATTGCTCGATATCAGAGATTTGGCATCATATGCAGATGTTTTACTGATTAGCAGTGCCAAATCTAACCGACAGGTAAAAGCTATCGCAGATCATATTCATCGAACATTAAAAAAACAAAGCATAAACGCATTTCATATTGAAGGTTTACAGGAAAGCCATTGGGTATTGATGGATTATGGAGATGTTATCATTCATATTTTTTATGAACCTGAACGAAAATTTTATGATCTGGAAGGCTTATGGAATGATGTGGATCCAATCGTTCTTGACAACCATTTGCATTAAATCCATAGGAATGCTCTGAAAATAACATCCTCTTTTTCTTGATCGTACAAAAAAATAAGGTCGTGTAGAGACGTAGCATGCTACGTCTCTACAGTACAATTTCCTCAAAACGAACAATATCAATAATGGGGAAGTTATTTTCAGAGAGTTCCTTAGCAAATAAATAGATCTGAATCCCTGCTTGCTTTTTAGGTCATTTTTTTTATCAGTTGATTGGCAGCAGTTAACATTGGATCCCAAACAGGACTGAAAGGAGGTGCATAAGCAAGATCAGAATTTGCAAAATGGTCAACAGTCATTTTTGTATGAAGTGCTATTGCAGGTGCATTAATTCGATGAGCAACGCCTTCCTTACCAATCATTTGAACCCCTAATAACAAACCAGTCTGTTTATCTCCAATCATTGAAATATGAATGGGGCATGCTCCGGGATGTGCATGAGCTCTTGATCGTGATTGAATGACAACTTCAACCGGATCAAAACCTGCTTTTTTGGCTTCAGAGCTGTTTAATCCAGTGCGGGCAACTTCAAGTTGAAAAACTTTAAATACAGATGTGCCGACAATACCAGAAAGTTTTGTTTGTTTACCGATTACATTATCAGCAGCAGTCCAACCTCCTCGATTAGCGTATAGGGCCAGCGGTAGCCATGCCCTCTTTTTGGAAACAAGATGATATACATCCGCACAATCACCGGCAGCAAAAATATCTGATTCAGATGTTTTCAAGCTTTCATTCACTTTGATGGCATTGGATGCTCCTAAAACAATGCCTGCTTTGTCTGCTATTTGACTGTTTGGTTGAACGCCAATTGCTGTCAGTACAATATCACATGAAAGAGATAGATTTTCAGATTTTACGCAAAGTTGATGGTTAGATGCTTCAATTCCTTTGATCGGATAACCAGGATATAGGTTGATTTGATGGTTTATCAATTCTTGATTCACTATTTCAGCCAAAGAAGGAGATAACCAGGGTAGTAATTGGGGTCTGGGCTTTATCATTGAAACCTCAATACCTCTTTCATGAAAAGCTTCTGCCATTTCAAGAGCAATATATCCCATACCGATAATGACAGCTTTTTGAGTTTGAGGTTGAATATATTTTTTTATTAGTCTTCCATTTTCCAGGCTTTTTAGCGGAAAAACACCTGGAAGATCAAATCCTGGCAGTTCAGGAATGATGGGTGATGCTCCTGTTGCAATCAATAAACTGTCATAGTGACAGGAAAAACTTTTTCCATCCTGATTTGTTCCATGTACAGTTTTTTCTTTGATATCAATGGATTCAACCCGATGACCGGTTCGAAGATCAATATGCTGTTTCTCTCTAAATACATTTGCCTGACGAACAATCAGGTCGTCTATAGGGCGTTTTTCATCTGCAATATTATAAGGCATACCACAGGCACTGTAAGAAACATCCTGAGTTTGCTCAAATACAATCACATCCATTTCAGGTTTATTTCTTTTTGCGCGGCTTGCAGCACTCATTCCTGCGGCATCTCCGCCGATGATTACGAATTTCATAATGATTTCTCCTTATTATTCATAATTAGTTAGGAACCACAATTTAATAACTTTCCCATTTATGGCGTTCATATTCAGGTTGATTTTTTTCGATAGTAAATTGAAAAAGCTGAAGGAATAGTTATTCTATTTCGAAATTTTTTCGATTTTGTATCGGACAAAGTCAGCCTGAATATGGGATGCAAGAATGGGAAAATTATAAATTGTGGTTCCTTAGTTATCATATAATACTTATTAGGGAATGCTCGAAAAATCCCCACTTTTACCCCTTTCAAGCAAGGCTTTTTTGGGCAATTTCTTTAACAAGTTTCATTTCTTCAGGAAAATGACGTTTAGAAACCAGATGCCATGAAATGTCATAGGGCTCTGTCTGTTGGATCAATGTTGACCATAAGTCTTTATGCTTGACTGAATTCCCCTCTTTTGTCTGCCAGTTATTTTTCTGCCAGTTAAACATCCATAATGAAGCCCCATCCTTTAGATAATCTGATACAGTATAAATATGAATGGGATATTGTTTTTTGATCAATTGAAGCCCTTGTATTGCAGAAATAATATGCATCCGATTGCTGGTTGTATTTTCAATTGTTCCACAAATATTTTTGGTGTGCGTTTTAAATCGGAGATAGGATGCCCAGGCGCCAATTTTTTTTTTTGTTGAAAAGGCAATGCCGGTAAAAATGTGAATTGCATTCTGATCTTCCAATGGAAGTGCATTTAATCCTTTTGGAATACCTTTTCGTGCCAGTTCATCAGCTCGCTCATTCCATCGATTACCGGCATGACCTTTCACCCATTTCCATTGAATTTTATGTTTTTTGTTGGATTCATCCAATTGTGTCCAAAGGGATTTATTTTTAACACATGTTTTTTCTGAGGTCTGCCATCCATTTTTTTTCCATAAATCAATCCATTGGGTAATGCCTTTGCGAATATATTTAGAATCTGTATACAAAACAATGTTATTGTGCGAATCTTTAAATGTTTCAAGTCCTTTGATTGCAGCCATTAATTCCATCTGGTTATTTGTTGTATCTATTTCTCCACCATTCAACTCAACTTTATTTTTTTTATCCGGGTATAAAATTACCACTCCCCAACCACCAGGCCCGGGATTAGGGTTGCATGCACCATCTGTGTAAACCCTGATGGTGTTATCATTTTTCTTTTTGCGACTCATTCGTAAATCCTATGTCAATATCATTGATCCTGATGAACATCCATGATATATAATGTGTCAATACGTTGATTCATAACAAGGGGTCATTCATATGAACATTATATCAAAGCTTATCAAATTTTTTTTTATAGCTGTTTCAGGGGTGCTTATTATTTCACAAAATGTTTTTGGTATTGGCAGCGTTGAACAGCTTCGATCTACCACTCACGAAATTAATAGTCCTTCTAATATAACACAAATAAGGGTGACATGGCAAATACCGAATGGTTATACACAGGTTAATGGCTATTATTACTCATTTGATCAAAATTCAACACACACATTTACAGAAATGAATACTGATGGGATCAGCTTTGGAAATTATTACGATACTGTCAGTTCTCAATATATAGATCTTGACGATGAGGCATATTATTTTCATATTGCTGCTGAAGATACATCTTCGACTATTGGCCCAACATCAAACTTAGGCCCCTTTCGAATTGATACAGTTGCACCTAAAAATGCATTGGTGTCTGCACCATCAGTTATTTATAATAACGATTTGTTATTAACAATGGGTGCCACTGGAGCGGCAAATATCTATATCAGTAATATTGCTTATGGTTCAGCTGGTTTATGGGAACCATACAGCACCAGCCGACAATGGACTGTAACACCTGGAAAAGGAATAAAAACTATTTATGTGCAGTTTCGTGATGAAGCCGGTAATATTGCCCAAATTTCAACCACAACAACTCTTGCTTATCAAAGGATTCCTTTACATGTGGGATGGAATCTTATTTCCTATGCCACCAATCGATGTTTTTATGTGGGAACACAGCCTACAATAGAAGGTATTGATGATCTTATCTATGAACAAGTCACAAGTATTGGTAAAGCACTGGATACAATTGCCGGACATTATTCTATTGTTCATGGATTTGACACAGACCCCAAAACCTATAATCCAATTCTCCCGATGGCTTCAAACATGACCTATATAGCGCCTGGTCAAGGCTACTGGATTAAAATTAACGAAACTGCAAATTTTGACACCAGTGGTTATATTTATTTAGACATTGGTGGCGAATCTCTTGATTCAAACCATTATATTCCATTAAATCCTGGCTGGAATCTGGTAGGTTATACTGGCGAAAATATCCGATATACGGGTTCTATGCCCAATATTCTTTTTGCAGACAATCCAGAATACACATCAGTAACAAGCCTGTTATCCGAAGCCCTTTGTTCAATTTCTGATGATCTGTTAATTGTTCAAGGATTTGATACAGAGCCAAGATCCATAAATCCTGAAAATCCTATAGCCAGTAATATGACCTATGTTGGACCAGGCTTTGGATATTGGATTAAAATTAAAAACAGTGCACAGAATGTTCATCTGGATTGGAATGAATGTAATGATTGATTTGTTGAATAACGTAATAAAATATCGTTATCCATACATGTGATCCGAAAAAATGATTTTTTTATATCTTTTAATTGAATTTAAGTACTTAGGAATGCTCGGAAAATAAGTTCCCCATTTTAAGTTGATCGTGCAAAAAGGTAGATCGTGTAGAGACATAGCATTCTACGTCTCTACAGTACATTCGTTTCGGGTAGGTCTATAAGTGTATACATTTTTTTTCTTAGCCCTGAAAGGGCGGCAACATACCAGCCCAGGGCAACGCCCTGGGTAAATATTTAATAAGTTTTAAGCCCTGTA